>Ga0302188_10001073_pt1 | contig 22367 bp, 17 predicted proteins | sample II_Bog_E2_1_FD_198783 | JGI IMG/M metagenome (GOLD analysis project Ga0302188, IMG submission 198783) | Peat permafrost microbial communities from Stordalen Mire near Abisko, Sweden - II_Bog_E2_1 | ecosystem: Environmental > Terrestrial > Soil > Wetlands > Peat | place: Sweden: Abisko...
ATATTTTTATTGAATTAATCAATTATACTTTGTGAAATTATTATTATTGTGAAATACTCAAAATATTCACATTTCATATTTACAACAAAAGATTCAAATACATTTGAAGTTTAGCTTTAGAATAACAAATCAAATAAACAAGTTATATATATACTAATATTTTTATTTATGCTTTTAGTATGCTATTGGACAATACATGGTTTGATTTATTTTCGATGACAATTTAAATAAATTTTATTTCATGAGTACCTTCCATAAAGACTTGCAGGAAACAGACTTATATTACTCAAACGGCTATGGTGATTACGGCACTGCTGATCGTTTACACAATATAGAAGAGAGCTAATATCGTTACCAAAACTTAATGCAAGAGAACATTCGCTTAAGGTAGGATATGAGCTCAAGCAGAAAACGAAGCTTTAGCGCTACATGTCCTAATTGTAAGATTAACGTGGATTATTCAGCTCGTGCGAGTTCGCCCCAAAGGGTAAACGATATTGTCATGTGGAGTATGCTCGAACGCAATAAATTTCTATAGGACAAAGTAGACAAACTGAAGGGAATGTATGAAAAACAATCACACACTTTGAACTCTATCCGCAATTCCGACAAGTGGAAAAATCGCTTTTAGTGTACGGCTGGGGGCAGCGACTGCTATGAGAAGAAGTACTTTAAACTATTAAGGGTGCGCTCTCCTTTCTACTGATTAAAAAGACCTATTATTTTGAACATATAAAGGATGTTTATTTTTGTCATAACAATATCATATATGATTTATCTTTTCTACATGCAGCACTTGAAATAGAAATAAACAATGAATAAAAAAGATTGATGATTATTTGTGTTTTCCATCAAAGACACCTTGGAGATTTACTCCATTTATAAAATAATACTTTCAAATCTGATTTTCTCTAAACTTATAAAACTAATATAGCTCATTAAAATTTAGAGTTTCTGCTTGGTGTAAAATGACTTTTGCACTTAAAGAATAGTTATAATAAATTTCTACGAATATAATCAATGAAAAGAGAAATTGCTGATTTATTTAAAACCACTTTTGGCAAAATGATGATACGCACTGAATCTGTCCCTTAAATTGAAAAGAATATCAGGCACTCCAGCAAATAAAAGCGTCCATCCAGAGATAAACTTCCAAGCTCTAAAAATATCACAGAATTTAAAGTCATTTCCCCCTTCTATGATAGGAATAAAATCTGCAAAGCTAAAAACTGTCATTGCCTTTATCATAAACGAATGAGGTAATAAGCTATCAAGAAAAAATATCAGCTTAACAGTCACAAAAATATTAATTCCACAATGGTATCGCCCATCAAAAATGAGCCAAGTCCTTTGCGTAAAGGATTTCGCTTTACCCATAAACCATTCATTCAGCATTAGAAAGAAAACTAAGTCAACCTTTCTTTTAAAAAAGTAAATCCTACGATTTCGCCCAAAAAGTAAATGATCAATAACTAATTTAATGAGTTCATGAAACTTCATCAGCAATTATTATAGAGAAAGCAAGGACGTTAAATGACGCAGCATGTAATAAAGGTATCAGTGGGATAGATCTTTAATTATTTATATCAGCATCTAGATGAAGAGAGGGATTAAATTAAAAGGTATATAAATGGAGTTGAAAAAGACCGTGATATATCAGATTTTTATATTGAAAGGTTTTAAGACATGAAACAACATCGAACCGATTTCGAAAGAAAAAGGACGAAGTTAAATACTATTATCTCCAAAATATCGAAAAAGGATGTGATTCAATAATAAGGAAAGGATTAAGATGATCAATAAATCGTAGGAGTTACTAGAAAAGCCACTCGGGCAGCTTCTAAAATATATTAATCATTATTACCTCTCGCTTCCACATTAAGCCGAAAGAATAAAATGCATATTAACAAATTAATGATCTAAGATTTGATTTAGGATGTTGAGGAGGGTTAAGAGGTAAATAACAACAAAATCAAGGATATTACAGCCATGAAATTAGATATGTTCTAAGATAATTATAATTATCTCAAGAAACAAATCGATTTAATGGGTGCTGAAACTTTGAGAGAAGTAAAATAAAAAATTTTGCTAAAAATTATGAGAGAACTTGAAAGGAGACATACGAAAAATATGGTTGGAGATGTCAATATATCATGTTAGAATGGAGGGAATTAGTAATAAATTGATGAATAAGATGAGTAAGCAAATTATAGAAACACTGGTAAAACCAAAACTATGCAAGGATAGCTTGAAAAATCAAAATCAAATAAATTGGAGTCTCAATATCGCAAAGCCAATAAAGTCAAGACCAAATTTATGAAACAATAATTGTAATAGTTTTACAAATTATAACATTCTATCAACCACAAGTAATCAAAAGCTAGAGTTGATGTAAATTCCATAACAGATAAATAAAAGATGATTGCTTAGCTGTTACATTTAGTCAATAACAAATTGAATTAAATTGAATAGTAAAACAAGTTAGAAAGTTAATAACTCAAAGACACAGTCAACAACATTCGCAGTAGCAAAGCCAGCATTAAACGTCAAGGGTAAGAAATCAATTCTAATAAAAAATCAAGTTTTTCTCGCTAAGAGTCTAAGAAGAACTCCTTGGGTGGGTTGACTGATAATGTCTTTGGCCATTAAGATGATAAAGAATAATGCAATTTTTAAACAAACAATAGTATAGAAAGATGTCGGACCATATTTATTGATTTGGAAAAAAACGTTCCAAATTAATAATAAGATGATATTAATAGAAGTTGCTCAGGGACTAAACATGTAAGACTTGGCAAATATCGAAAACTAAGTCATCAGGGCTTTTACCATTAATCTTTCTTAAATGCAGACAAGTAGTTTAATCTGATGATACCAAAAATTCACTATGAAGATTTAGATAATATTGGCTCTCGCTTAAGTGAGTTGTCAATTTAATTTGAAGACCAATGGAAGAGGATCAAAGACATCTAGCTTCGAATTAGTGTCTACAATCTGAAAGAGATAATTATTGAAAATCAAGACAGTCTTTTCACTGCCAAAAGGAAAGCACGAGTCTTTAAAAAATTACTGAAAGAGGAAGTTTTTTAAGAGTAAATAAAAAAACAAATTAAATAATATGTCGGATTGATTTAGCATTATCACTTAATAAAAAATCGACGTTGGGCAATCAAAAAATTAAGGAACATGGCAACATTGGAGAATGATGATATGGCATTAATTGGAGACAAGTCTTAATAGGAACCACAATTAAAGATTACAGAACTGATTAAGGATATGGTTCCACGCGACCATTGGCTATTGTTTTATGATTTGACAAGAACTGAATATCAAAATACCGAAGTAATTTTGGAAAGTCATATCTTTCATCTCATTGAGAAGGATAACGAAATGATGAAAAAAAAAACTAAAAAATATAACTCCCTAAAATATACAAACTTACTGGAAGAATAAAAAATGGAAGAAAATTAATATCCATCAAAATAAAATGGTTTAGTCCAAATTGGCCTGAAAAATAAATGCGAATCCAACTTATTATTTACCTAATCTATTAATCATCGATCTGATTACACCAATAAAATTAATTCTCTCGAAACTTCCCCTAAAAATATTTCTCTGCAATAAACTCAATAAATTCTAAACCTGGTTCAACAGTATAACAACACAATCGGAAGATATTAATATTATTTTTGATGTTTAAATATTTATGAGCATCCAATAAAGGTGCTGTGAGTTGATTGAGATTATTAAAATAATGAGAAATCATGTGAATCCAGTTATTATGTTGTAAGGCTTCGATTGTTTCTGCTTTATTTCTTCATAATTTCATTTCATACATTCGGAGTGGTTATAGTGAAAATCTTTGGCTAACAGAGAGGGAGTGCTTGAACCTCGAGAGAGTTCGCTTGACTCTCTTTTAATTGGTTTCTTCTGATAAAGACGCAGCTAAAATGCTTCAGTGTTTGCATTGATTTGAGGTTGGCTAAACTTCTTTCTTAAAAATTGGTTTTCAGCCTCCTGAAGGCTATCCAACTGATCTAACTGACTTGATTTTTGAGAGATCATTCGACTGCCTTTTTCAGGAGAACTGGGATTTTTGGATTTTTTTTATGGGGACAACGAATTGTAGACTCTGCTTTAATTTTGGAGTGTAAATTTTTGTTTGTTTTCAAGTGCTTCATATATCTTGGAGAGGTTGACATTATCTGGATTGAGAAGTGATGTAACTGATAGAGAAATTCTATTTTATTGAAATGATACAGTGAGGGATTGGTCAAGATTGTTCGTGGGATTAATTTCCTTGGTTTACTTCCTGAATAGCAATATTTTTACCGGGTATTTCCTACATGATTATAGTTTAATTTTATTTAGATTGAAATGATATAATCTGTAATGTACAACAATTAATTGGCAAAAATGTTTACAAGTATTAAGCCATAACACTAACTTTGCAATATCTTGTATAATTATTTCCTTTTATTTTAAGCATGTGATAAAATGATTTATGGATTAAAAATAACTAAAAATTTATAAATTGGAACCTTGTTAAACTGTTTTATTGAAGATTATCTTTAATTGATAAATATTTAAAGAGGAAATCGTGTATATTTAGTGTTAGATTTAATCTCTACTTAAATTGTTAAACATTTATATCATAAAATCTTTAACAACTAATAGCAGCTTTTTTTTATTTTCATTTTTTAAAAATTTGGGTTTAATGACCTTAAGCTTTATTTATTTATTAACCATCTATTGTTTTATCGCAATGAATCTTTAAATAATAACAATGCAGACATGCTAATTTGGTCGGAAGATTTGTAGATCCATTTACAAACTCCAATCGCCATTTTACAAATAATCATATGAATAAAAAATATAAACTTTAATGAGCACAACAGTTAACAGTCAGCTAAAAGTCAATATTTTTTATTGCTTTCAAATTAAATTTTGAGACTTGAAGGAATAAAGATAAGTAATTATTTTAAGACTTTTTTTCTAATAAAAGTATAAATCTATCTTTTTAATGATAAGCAATTTTTAATAAATTCTATAAAAGCTGAAAACTAGAATTTTTAATAATTTTTATAATATCTTTAATTGTTGCATTTTCATAAGCCAATAATAATTAGAATTAGATATCTCATATACTTGCCATAATTAATATTAGCAAATGTTCTCGACTAAAGTATGCAGAAAATTGTGGGCATCGACCTTTGGACTCAGCTATGCCTTTGCACAACTCTCAAAAAATGCGCAGAGAGCAATTTGGGCTTGCCGCATTATCAAAGAAATCAAAGAGGCTAAATAGGAAACGGATTTTTTTGAATAAGTCCATGGAGGAAAGAGAATATTAAAGCCCACACTGGCAGACAAGATTAAAAATTTGACAATCTCATCATTCCAATGTTCAGAGGGAGAGCTGGATGATGGGATAAGGAAAGAAGTGATGACACCATTCAAAGATGGTGTGATACTGGACGACGTATTTCGGCAAAAGATAATGGCTGATGGAACTCATATCTTAAGAAATGAGGTAAAGCTAGCCCAGCCTTCCATCTTTTATCCGAGCGTTCTTGTGACTAAGTTTGTCTTCCAGCACATAATGGATGGTAAACAATAGTTTTTGCTCTACGGCAATTATGGGATTAGTAAGACAATGTCCATCATCCTTTTTCAATGGCTTTCAGCATTCACAAACTTCTACTTCTTTCAGTCCCACTAAAATTAAGAACAAAAGAGAGAATTGGACAGCCTTTATAAACGAAATTTGATTTTTTAGGTCCCTAAATTATTATACATCAACAATCGAGAAGCTCACGTTGAGAAAGATTGGGTTAGTATGATAATAAAGCAATGTAAATAATTGAATTTATCTAAAGAACAGCTTGCAGACTATACATATAAAAGTTCAACCACTTTGTTTCAATAAATTTATGAGAATTATTCGAAAAGAGGAATTAAATTTGTTTTGATGATTGACAGTATGAAAGGTCAATATTATACAGATAGTTAGTAGACATTATAAACCCATGATTAGGTTTATCAATCTCTCAAAAAGATGAGATAAGATTCGATTTAGAGAAATAACACAGATTTATGCCAAATATTAACCAAAAATATCCTAGTTAATAAGCCCATTGATCTTGATAGAGATTTTATTGTACTGGCAGATGATCGCGAATTGAAATTTCGCTGCGGGAAGGTGGGATATACTCATTGTGTTTGGTTTTAAGTCTAAAGGAAATTGATTTAATTATCCAAAGACTCTGAGACTATTGAAAAGATAAAACAATTATATTACAATTAAATGGCTTAAAAGAAATATATTTGGAGAAATTATATTCACTTTGCAGCCATTGAGTAATCCATCTTTCCTTAATTAACAAATTCTTAAAATTAATCACCCTTTGAAAATATTGATGAAAATAATTTTAATGATTGTTTACGCGAAATAATTTATGCAATCAACTTTAGACATTTCCACAAAAAATTCTCAAAGCAAGTGAGTGATTATTATTCAACAGGTTCTTCTGAAGTCAAATCTGAAAAAACAAAAGTTTTGTTGAGTATTAATAATTTTGCCTTCGACAGGGAATAATAACTGAAGTTAGAACAAGAAGAAAGAGACGAAGATCTTTAAGACATTTAAGATCTAAAATAAATTGAATTTAAAATAGAAATCACAGAATTAAACAAAAGAAGCATGGGGAGATCAGCGATAAAATATCTAACCGAAACCAATGGCACCAACGAACCTCTTTCATTCTACTATGAAACAATTGAATCCAAAAAATATGTAGTTATCCCTTTTTATTGCTCAGAATTCAAAAAGTATATTTACTACAGCTTTCAGTCTTTGACCTCACTTATGTCCAAACCCTTTTTGAAAATATGATTTAAAAATCATTTTAAATATTAAATAGATATTTTTATTAATTTATTTCAAACTGAAAATTAATTTTATTTATTTGAGCAAGTTAAAATTCAATGCCATTATTTATTATTGATGTTTAAAGTGCAAAATCAAGGGTTCAATTCTTGAGGGACACAATTTGGTGGATCAATTTGGAAAAATTCAAAGTAAACTATTCAGTGTTCTCAGGCTTACGATAGACCCTCTTATTGCAGGCTTCATCAGTGATAATGAATGTATCTCCAACACTCTCATAGGATTATCCAATCAAGAATCCCTTCTAGTAAATACCATCAAAAAAATTACCATCACCATCCTATAGTCTCCCTTTGCCTGTTCTACAACCCATCGAAAATTATCCACGATATGTATTTTGTCCATCTTTTTATATTCCAAAACCTGATTTTTCCCCATCTTTGAAATTTCCTTAAAAGTTAATATTCCACATTTGCTCACCTAGATCATAACTTTTAATAATTCCTGCTCCATGAAGCATGCCATTCCTCCACTCTCCCTGCATCAATCTCAGATGTTTTTTATCTGATTGCGGGTGTGAAAGTATATAAAGATTTCCTTTACCGTGATAAGTATCAGATCCCCATGAGCCCTAATAAATTGAAATCACCCTATCTTTGCTGATAGACAGCATAATTCCGTATGTGCCATGTCGCATTGTTTCTACTCGATCTCCGAAATAGTCATATCTACCATCAGAAATATGTTCCTTGATGAGTATTTTACACCTGAGTTCGAAATTACTGATAAAAGAGTAATGCTTAAAGTAGGGATCATACTTCAAGAAGATGTTGTGCTTGATTTCCATGCAAGTTAATAATAGTAAACGAAGGTATAACTCATCTAAGAAGTATATAATAATGTTTAATAAGGTATGATCATCAAGCAAATTAAAATCCTGCCTTGGCGTTGATTGCGTATAGGAGTTTAGCTTTTAAAAGAGCCTTGTTTTTGTAATTAGGCAATCTCAACACGTTCATACATGTATTGGCTGTGGGCAAGTGAGCAGGATCATTGTCCCGATTTATGCATATTCTCGGCTTCATTGATTCAAAGCCTAGGGTAGGTGGTCTAGAGCAGGAAGTGATAAACAGAAGCAGTAGTGACTTCTCTTCACAGGTTAATTCTTTCAGTAACTGCCAGAACATAATAATAGTTTCATCTTTCTCGTGATAGTCTTTATAAACAGCGCTGGCCTGCATTTCCTCGACATTGAAGTCCGGATTTGCACCTGAAATGATCAAGTTTAGCTCTTGGTTACTAAACATAGTGAGCCATTCCGGCTTCAAAACTTTAAGGAAGCCTTTTCTAAACAGTCTAGTTTTTTCTTCAATTTGCTTGTTGCACTTGAAATCAGCGTAGCTCAGCACAAACTATGTTTTGTTTTGACTTTATTATAAGAGAGTTACTTTGTGACCAACACCTGCTTGCTCGATGGTGGTTTGGAGGGACACAAAAGATCCACATACCGTTGCTGTCCATTCGGTAACTTATCCAAGATGACGAATGTCTGTCCCATTTCATCGATATCCTCCATATCATTTTTAATGGCAATCAAGCCTTTATAAATGTCAGGGTCGATATATTGCATATCTTCAAAAGTGTTCTGCCGACCAATGACCAAATTGAGGAAGGGTTATGCGAATTTCTGTTCAATGTTGATAGTTTAATAAACTGCTTTGCCAATCAGTTTGCCGACCAATTCATACTCTGCTGTGTGTGGTGCGTAGGGGTTTGGCAAAATTTAGTTATTGGGGGTTTCCATAAATAATGCATAATTCTAACTGAAGGCTGATCTGAATAGAGAAATACTTACTTGAGAACTCGATTAATGAACTATTTTATAATACCTCCACCGTCCACTCCTTCCTCCTATAATCCTTGCTGATTGAAAAAGATTATCTTGTATTTCTTTCGCAGGTCACGAGTCATGCAGGCTTCAAATGCATCTAGAAACTCCTTTCCCCGCCGTACTGCTATTATTAAGTCTTCGTCAACCTCCTCTTGTAAAAAGAGAGTACGGTCGTGTAGCTTTTTATCTTCCTTGACAAATTCTTTAAATCTTCGTACTCTTGATTCAAAGGAAAAGACAAAAGGAAGAAGTTTTATGAGTTCCTCAATTTTTCGTGCTCCCTTTCCAAAAAGGAAAGTGCTTAAACTCTGACTGATGTTATAGTCCACAAATAGTTCAGGGCTGATCCTTCCAGTGCGTAATGATTTTTTATAGAGGTTAGTAAGCAGATCGACTACAGTTTTTAATTATAGCTCGTCTGAGTTACGCTTCTTAAACGGAACTAGTTTGATCATCTGATTGTTACTACGTTACAATATTTTTTGTATTTTTATGTCAGCAATAGAGACACAATTAGTTATAATGCTGCGCCATTGCTGCTCATTGAAAATATTAAATGCTTTAAATTCAAAGTCATCCATAGCGAGTAGCTTCATCTTAAGTCCCTCATAAAACATGGGATCTCGACTGTTAGACATGGTTCGTAAGGATAAATCTGATGAAATGAGTTCGCGAATAAAAATAAGCCGTCTGTCTTCAAATAGCACTGTGAGTTCATTGACAGATTTTAGTAATATTGCATTCAGATTCTTATAGCGAGTATCTGCAAATAGATCTAAAACGAAAGGATGAGTCATCAGAATCTTCATCTGCGACAAGAACTCATTAGTAAAATCTTAAAGGATTTAATTTTGACGAAGTTTATTCTCAATTTATTGGAGAAGCTACTCATCTTCGACGAGGGATATGATGCCTTGATTTTATTTAATCAGCTGAGAAATGATACAATCGTGCTGCTGCAACCCTACAGACAGGAACTAAGATAGAAGATAGCAGATTGCTGGTTCAACTGCATTGAGAGAGTGAGATTTACCAATGAGATTAAAGTAATATAGTCCAAGTTATCCCAAACTGTTCAAGTCACTCTTCTCAAAACAGTATTTCCTTTCAGTTAAACTATTAACAATAATCTAGATTGTTCTACTATCAAATTTGCAACCAAAAGCTGATTCAAGTTCCACAAATCCAGGATGAAATTGGTCCAAAAGAGACTTGGCTATTAATTTGACCTAGATTTGATTCAGCCACTACCCATCAATGATTATGCCAGTTGCTAAATTCATTAGCTTATATCCTTTTTTTTCAGTCAGCATATTTTTGAGGAGGCTGACAAACTTATTATTCGTAAACACAATTTCGCTCAATTATTAATTGCCCGGTTGCAAAAGAATTTATAGGCATGTTGCCGAATATTGTTCTTTCTGCAGATTGTCTAAGATGAACTTGGCGAGATAGTAATTTTTGGGGGACAAAGGTGACTGCATTATAGAGACTATAAAATTCTGAAGCTCTTGGTTGGAATAAAGGTCGACTCTGGTGTTCATAAGTATGTTAAAGTGGATGTTACGATCATGAAGGGCCGCAGCGACGATGCGTTAGCGGACAAGGAATGCTCGAATAGTCTTTTGCAAGGTGAGTAGGAGACTAGTATTCTTGTGTTGTTCTTGCTGTTTCTTCTTTTCCTGGTTCTTCTTGATGAGAAAAGCGCTTTTACCTTTCTACTGTTTGAACATAAACTATAAGTATTATCTATGCTTATGATAAATGCAAGCGCATATTATTATACTGCGGAACTGAGCAATTCTGTTATTATCTGATCTTCAACAATTTATATGAATGTATTTGTAAAACTCATTCAAAGGGCAATTCTAAATATACATAATCTTGAGTTTATTCATAAATTATCTTTAATTTATTTTTGAGTTAAACCTTTCTTAAATAGTTAGACATCAACTATTAACAATATATCCTGTATCTTCAATATATTTCCATGATAATATCTTCAAAAGACTTCAAATATTTTCTTGAAGTTAATGAATAAATAAAAAATATTCAATATCTGTCCCATATACTGGGTAAATTATATCCCCCCACTCCCGGATTATCCTTAATTAGATGAGTGAAGTCCATTTTGTCACCAACTCCTATTGATGCCCCTTTATAGTAATTCTTAGACTGCTTTTATTTGAAGTCAAAGTCGTGGCGCTCATTAAGATAACTTACCCGATGGTTTTGCTTATCTATGTAATTCACAAAGCGCTTTTCTGTTGGCATGAAGATATTTTTATTGCCATTTACCATAGACAGCTTTGGAAATGAACGACGACGAGAGGGCGATAATGATTATGGACCATGTCCTACAACACTTGAGGCTAAAGAAATGTTTTGGCTTTTATCAAGACGGTCGACATCAATACTCTTACTCATAAGAGAAGAACGCCTAACTATATTAGCCATTTATTTGGAGGTGATGTAGGACTATTTGGGGGTAACATGATGGTCTATAATGACTTCCCCGATCTCCATGCCTTTATCGTTCTATATCACTACTCTCTTTTCATTGTGATTTAGGTCTAATTTTAGATTTCCCTTGCCCAATAGTTCAGATATTTCCTCCTTGGCGTCATAGGAATACACTTCTATCAATGCTTATTCAATTTAGTCAACTTTTTATATCTCAATTGCATCTACAAATAGTAATTCTCCTGCTCTGCTTTTACTAATATCAGTTTTAACTTGCTTCTATCCCACTTTCAATACCACGTAACCGCGTTTCTGTTTCAATGTGCTGATATGTGCTGCATCCTGCAAATAGTACCGATTATCGACGAAATACTTAAAATATGCATTTCTGGAATAACTGCCGCCACACTGGGTGCATATTTAAGTCTCTTTCGTATATTGGCAGAGAGATAACCGAATTTTTGCTTTTTATCGTTTAAAACTTCCCAATTATTAAAAGTATCGTTATCCCCCACAATTATCTTGCCTCCAACTATTCTACTTAACTCTTCTGGAGAGTAACCGAATTAATGCTTATCGTAAATCTCGAAAGAGTACTCTGCGCCAATGAATAGAGGCAGAGATATGATTTCTGTCCATTATAGTAGGGAAGCGCTTTTAACTATTGCTGGCTCCTTGCTAGCAACAATATGTTCGTCTGTGTAAAGAGAAAAGTACTTATTGTAATCTTGATGTATTTAGCTGTACTGTTTGTGAAAGACTTTCGAGAGGCCTGTAGGCTTAGGTTTTATAGAATCAGCATACCAATAAAATATATATTATAGCAGCCCATTACATTATTGAATCTGATTAATTATGGGCAAGCGACCAAGATCTTGTTTGGACATTCCTAACAAAGAAATCAAATGAATGAGTAATATATTAGTATTAATGTCTAAACTTAAGCAGAAGCATATTTAAAACTTTTTGCAGGACATACAAGATTTCAAATACGGTGAAAAAGATAAAATGCAGCTAGAACAACATATGACTCCTCCTGATATTGCCGCACGCCTAATTTATCATATCTATCTCAACGAACCTGTTGAAGAAATGGTAGTTGCAGATCTGGGAATCGGTACTGGTATGCTGATCTGTGGGCTGGTCTATATAGGCTCCCTTTATGCTCTGGGGGTATAATTGGACTAAAAGTATGTGAATATTGCGAAGGAGCAGCTGGAGGACAAAGTTGAGGGAGGTTTTTTCGATATAATAAACGCAAACGTGGCTCAACTTCGATTAAGATAAAAACAGGTGGATCTGGTTGTAATGAACCCTCCTTTTGGTACTAAATAGTAAGGCATTGACTGCAAATTTCTGTAGTTTGCAATGAGTATCTGTAAAGGCAGTATTTATTCTATGCACAAAAGTTCTACTCGTAACTATCTCAGCAAGTTTTGCCTTTAGCGAGGGTATCACTTGGAAATTATTTTTGAAGTAAAGTTTCCCCTCAAAAAACGATTCAGTGGTTATCATAAGAAGGAAATTGCATTTACGGAAGTAGATATCATCAAGATAACTCCGATAGAAAAGGAAAGTAAACAAAAAGGCGAATTGTGATATGAATATGGTTTTAAGGTTATTGAAATGAGCTTGATAAGATGATATAATTGCAATATGTATGATGTAAATGAGGAAATGCTTTCGATAATTGATTAACCATATGGCTTTAAAAAAATTGTGTCTGCTGTTGGGCATGGCCTACTCCTTTTTTATATGCTTTATCATGGTACTTCCTTATCCATCTAGAACGTGTTCGGTTACACTCTTAGTTATGATCGACTCATCTACGAGTGGAACATCCTCAACATTCGCAATGGACGCAAGGAAATTTTTAATCAGGCACTTCTCCATTTTTTCATATTTTTAGCCTGCGTGATTCTATATTTCGCCAGAAAGGCAAAAATTTTAGGAAGGTTCAAGCCTGTGACTAGCTAAGAATCAGGTATTGGCAGTACGAACGTGATTTGATTAAGAACTATTAAATAGAATCCTCATATCAAGCTTAAATCTTATAAATTACTCTTTTCTAAAATTTTGAAATTAACCTCTTTTTCTTCTTCTTATATGTTGGTCAGAGCTTTTTGAGATTGAAGCAAAGTATTATGCAAAACAATAATTTAAAAATCAATTTTGACTCATCGGATGCTGATGCGGTCTGATTTGCTCCTATTTCTAGCTTGCAATCTAAGACGAAGAGTCTCTTCCTGATTTTAAATATTTTCTTTAATCAGGCAACTATTTTTTTACACCTTATACTCTGACCCTTCAAGCATGCTCTTGACCAGAATAGACGACTAATAGTTGAATTTGTTCATTTCATGTTTTAAATTGGAGTTGTAACTCAAAGGACCATTGCCACTTTTAAGCTGTTTGACATTGTTTCTATTTTCTATAGCTTGAAGAGCGTTGGGATGAGTGAGGAGGGTGTTCAGTTTACGCTGAAAATGCTGGAGTTTGCGCATATCTTCGTTAATATAGTGCTAAATGGCCATCTGAATTATCAAATGCTTACGCTGTAGAGTTCATTGAGTTTCTGGACGACCTCTAGAGTAGAGCTTTCCTAGAATTAAACCTGCATTTAGAGTTCCATGACCATCTGGGCAAAGTTTTAGGGGAGAGTCATTGTTTAACTTTGGTTATAGACTTGTTTTTGATTAGTTCTTTGGTTGATTTTGATCATATTCTAATTTCTATGTATTAAATATATAAATCTTTAGAATTATATTGCCATAAACTATAATTTAATCTCCCTCACTCCAAATCAAATCGTGTTTTACACCAAAGAATCATTCTTCTACTCATTGGGGTTCATTTTGCGCACTATGTTATAGAGTAGAGGAGCAACTATAAACGCCATTATGCATAGCACAATATACGTTTATAGGATAAGCTCATTAACATGTATGTGCTTGTTATTGGTCCACACAATTATGCTGAAAAATTTTAAGACTAGTAACAAGTAGGGGATTATAGTAAAATCCCACTTTGCGCATTTCACCACAATATAATCTTCAATTTTAACAGCTTTTTGCTTGTCGGCTTCGGGTATATATTTTTCAGTTTTACCTTTTGATTCATTTCCTGCCTTATTTTTTTAATCTTTGATAACCTAACATTTTTCTCCCCAATAAAGTTCGTGACACATTGAGTGCTGCATTTTTTCCATATATGATAGCTGTCCAGCCATAGTTAGGTTTGTCAAATGGCGCAGATAGTCAATAATTGCGCAGAATGCAGTCACACTTGCAATTGTTCCAAGGGTTTCTACACTTCTAAGTTATGCAATAGTGAGAAGGAACAAGCAAGAATATGTTATCTTGTGAAATCTATCCTTAGCATCATATATGAGAGTGCTCCTGAAACTTTTCTTTTAAAATTTTTTAAATGTTGATAGCTTCATTTTGGCCAAATTCACCACAAAATAGAACATCATTATGTTCTGAGAAGAAGAGTTGAGAATGATAATATATAGAATGAAGTCTAGATAGAGAATAAAAAAATGAAACAGGCAGTAGATTAGGCAAATAAACATTTAAAGACCTAAATTGAAAGAAGAGGGGCGTTATTGAATGAGGATTAAGTTTAATTGGCTGAAAAGATAACACCCTGCCATTGTAAACAGTTTTTAGCTAATTTATAAAGCCAAGCCTGCTCCGTAGAGCTTTACATAGGACTGTCCTCTGAAGGAGTGATATAACATAGAAACGTCCAATAAATAATAGTCTTGAGTCACTATGTAGGAGCCTAAAATTATCAAGCAGGCGAACAGAGCAGTATGCTTGTACTTTTGTTTCCCAAATAGTGGAAGGAATACGTTCACCATACTTAATAATAGATCAAAAGGCACACGCACGAGTGTTTAGATGGCTGAACACATTGCAAACAATCCATACAACCAACAGAAAAGTTCTATCTGTATTGGAATGTTTACACATCTTCTGAGAGTTCGACGAAGATCCTTCTGATTGATCTTGGCGTTTTCTGCGCTTCTTTCAGCTTTTTCATACAATTCAGGTGATAAATTATTCTCTAATTTGACTCCAAAGCGTTTATCATCATCTCTTATTAAATTTTATGATTATGGTTTGTCCATGCTATATCAATATTTATAATAATGGTGGCATACTTAAAATAGCGATATAAAAAATTCAATAAAAGCAAGAAAAATAGGTCTTTCTTCATCAAAAGGAAAAACCATTACTTTAAATCCCTTTTGCTTTTGGAAGTATTTGTTGATCATATTGTTTTTAGTATCAATGAACAACTATCTTCCCATGAATAACTACCTCCCTTATGGTCGAAACCAGCCCGATGTTCCCCATACACACTTTTTATCGGAAGTGGCTCTCTTAGCTTGCGGATTCTAGCAAGCTACTCGCTCTAGTACTCCTCGATAAATTTGGAACATTCATCCTCACGGAGGCACTGCCATGCGGGATGCCCTAATATATGGTAACAATCTCATGCTGCAACTACATTAATTATTGGAAAAGGAGCGCACTGCTTCTAACTGGAGCTTTGTTCATATCTTAATTACTGATGGGCATGACACTGACAGCAATGCTAGCTATGAAAATACAGTTCAGATGCTGAGCACACTTCGGAATAATATGAACGTCCGTGATCTCAAAATTGTGATTTTGGGAATTGACATCGAGTATAGTTATTCTCAGCAGTTAATGAATTTAGCAATGGCAGCTGGGATACATGGAGAATACAACGATATTACTCATACCGATATTGCTCATATGTTCCAACGTATTAGAAACGACATTGGGATGGGCCAGCGAATATATCAACAGGGTGTTGGCATGGCCCCAAATTATAACCAAATGAATATGAACGTGAATACAAATAACATAAATGGAATGGGCATGATGAATGCTAAAACAAATGTAAATGGACCAGTCAACAATCCTAACAATCTCTCTGGACAAGTAGAGTACTATGCTGTTTTGTTTACTTTGGATATCAGCGGGTCGATGAGCGGACATAAATGGGATGTATGCCGTCATGCTGTTGTTGATTTTACAAGGTATCTAGGTAATAATGATCTAGTATCTGCAATTGTGTTTAATGATTACCCTCATTTGGTAATGCACTGGTCAACTCGACAAAACCAAATGAGACTGAATCAAATGGAAAGCAATCAGCCCTTTCAGCAGGTGATGAATTACTAACCCTACTATGATCCTGCCGAATTTAACCGTCAACCAATGTATTCTCCGATGCGGCAACCGTTAAACCAACCGAATTACGTGGTGCAAGATCCTTATTATAACTAGCAATGCTGCTGCAGCATAATGTGATCTGTCTGACAATAATTAGATATCAATCATAATCGCGCACGATGTAGGCTGCTGAAGCATGACCATCCAAGCTCGGCTTATTTTAATTTTAAGTTTCCCTTATATCCACTTAATCATGGGGTTTGGTCATACTTTCTCCAGATGGTACCTATTGAGTTTATATATGTTTTTGAACTGGTCGCTTGCAATAAAGGATACAGGAAGTAGTCAGAAACACTATTGAGTACATCATAAAGACAATGCCACATACATTTATCGTTTACGTATTGGATTTGAAAGGGAGATAGTCGCCAGCTGTTATCATCGAAATGCCCAAGAAAAGCTACATGAAATCAATTTTACAAAGAAAATCATAGCGAAGATTGAGATGAGCCAAATCGACTTTAGACATGTCCTCATATCAATTAATATGGACTATAACAAATCATTAATCAGAAATTTCAAAGCTGCTCAATCAAACCAAAATAATAATCAATCATGATCCTTACAATAGCAGTGTCAAAAAGCAATGCTTAATCATGAGACATCATTGTAGTCAGCAGCCCACACCTTCCGAAGACCATTCACTCTGAGCTCACTCATATGCGATCCAAAAACCTTGTAGGAGGAAAGCAAATCTTTATGCTTGATGTAATAGGGCTGACTTTCCATAAATTTATGATATTTTTTCATGGATTTGAGGTTATTCAAAGAGCGGATCTATTTGTTCTGCAGTTTTTTTGACTCACTATAGAGATGAGAAAACTACTTCCATCTCTTACAGTCAGTTTCGCTGTCGAGACTCCCAAATAATCCGAGCATATAATTCGAGCTCTAGATATAGTAGAAGTCCAAAATAGTCGGGGTTCCCAATATAAAGGTAGTGTCAGCTTGTCTTACCAAAAATTAGCTTATTTATAGCATATACCCTGAATTGTCTATCAAATGATAGTAGCCCTTCTATATGAGCGGCATTAACTCTAAGCCTTCCTCTGTTTGTCTCTGAGCGGTATCTGCGAATAAAAACAACATTTTTTTGGTGTGGGGGAGGCAGTGGATGTAAAGTTCTATCAACTCCTGGACTCGAGCCTTAATAGAGGACATTCTTACCTTTTGCTCAAAATCTAATCCCAATAAATCTTCTCTATTAAAGCGGTAGCAAAGATATGACATGATGGGATAAAGCTCGTAGATAAAATGGCCTTCATGAATAAGTAGTGGCAATTCACTTTTGTTGATCTTAACCCCTCTGAGAGTTGAGACTATTTAATGTGGCAATTATTTGCGCTGTTACTAATAGCGGTCGAGATGAATGTCAATAAAGGGTAAGTCAAGATAGCATAATAATTGTCTAACCAACTGTGCTAGTCCCTTGAAGTTATAATAGACGAGCAACAAAGTTGAGGAGGAATCATTTAATGTATTCATGGTAAGTGTCGAAACAGTTTCTGATCAATAAAACTATAATAATTTAAATATCACTCCACTATGATTCAAATTTACAAGTGCAAACTGTATGAGATATTTCATTAAAGATAATAATTTTGACAGATTATGACTGATGAAAGGTTTAGTAATTAATAATTAACTGTCTAATTTAAATGAGGAGGGCTACCAAAGATAGTCATTTTTAAGTCGATTCTGATCTTTATTCAACGAACATCCTTGAAGAACTTATTGACGTATGCTTTGTCACACCTAGAGCACAAATGAGTGGAAAGGAGTAGACGATATAATTAAACTTACATTTAAGGCAGTCACAGATATCTTGCAAACTCACGCGCAGGGACTTAAAGATCTCAAAGCTGTCATTACTACTCGAGTACTTCCTTTAGCATCTAGGCCTCAAAAACAGAACTAAACACAGGGCTGTCACTGAAATCTAATATTTCAGATGTAAGTAAAGCAGTTGAGGAACTCTCCCAAGCAATCGAGGAAAAAGCCACATATAAAGAAATTAACACTATACTTCGAGACTATGCAACAAGAACAGATCTAACAGAAGTATTAGCTGAACATACAATTGATAAGCAAGTCAATAATGAGGAGAAAGATAATATGGAAATAGCAATTCTTAAAGGAAGGATGGATGATTTTCAGCGAGAAATCACTAAAAGAGTGGGAGCCTGTGTCATGTTCGGAGAATTTGAATAAATGCAGAAGATGATGGACAACAAGGTACCTCTCGACTTATTGTAGGCTAATATAAATTAAATCAATGAAGCTCTTTAAAATAAAGTCAGCAAACAATATTTGACAACAGCGTTGCAGAAAAAGGTGGCAAAGAACGATCTAGATGCTTGCTTAGCAAAGAAAGCAGACACAGCTGATTTGGAGTATCTGGTGAGTAGTTTATAATCCAAAGTAAGTGTGGCTACACTTGATAAGCTTACTCAAGTTTTGTAAAATAAAGCGGATAAGAGTGATTTACTACTGGCAGCAAATTAACGCACTACTCATAACCGCTCCCAGCAACGGCAACTAGAAGAAGAATGGGCGGAAAGAATAGAACAAATACGCAATACTCTAACCCTTTAAATCAAAGAAATGAAAAGAGATATTCATCAGGAACTTCGAGAAAACTAGAACAGTTTAACAGTATTTAGGAAAGAGATAGACAATGAATTTAAAAAGATAGGAAATGGATTAGACATCGAAGTAGTCAAAAAATTATCGAAGCTAAAATTATAGATTAGTGAGGAGTTGGATACCCTGCGACTCAATTTTAAAAACCTGCAGTAAGAGGTGCAATCCAAAAATAAAGCAATTACCAACATCACCAACGATATTAATTTACGAAAGAGAGGCGAGGAAAATATCTACGCGTAAATTGACGATGTGAGAAAAAAAATATAATAGTATGCATGTAAAACAGTCGAAAAGAAGTAGTTTATCGACTTCAAGAGTGAATTAGTGCAGCTTACGGAAAGTAAGGTCGAAATTGAAGATGTTCAAAATGCGCTTGATAAATTTGAAAATGAGCTGAATGCGAAAATGGGCGCAGACAAAAGTTAGTTTCTTCAACTGTTAAAGAATACACAAAATCACTTCAACGAGAGTTTGACTATCACCAATTCAGAAACAGGATAGCTGCGCAAATTTATCTCACGTAAACAAGATAAAAATGATAATAATAATGGTGTTGAGGAATCATTGCGTAAATTTCGGAAAGAAGTGGAGGACTGTCGTAAAACAGTTGATATAGCTTACAACTAAATTCACAGCAAAATCAGTATTAAGGAGTACGAGACTGATTTGGTTTAAATTCGCAAACGATTTTAATTTATTGGAAAAGAAGTGCTGCTGAAAGCGAATATCAAGGATGTTTGCGTGTTGGCTGACTCAAAACCGAGTAAAGATCGCATTATTCAGATATTGACGACGTCAACAACGCACTCAAGGAGATTAATGATGCTCTTGCCGACAAAATAACAGAAGCTGATTTGCAGAGCATTCTCAAGGATCAGGCTACTATTAATGAAACTTTGTGTGAAGAAAATATTGTGGGAAGGTGGATATGGCAATCCGGAGAAGTCAAACCTGGGGGACTTATTCCATGGGAAGGGGAATCAGCTAACACAGTACCAGATCACTTCTTTTGGGAAAAAGATAAGACCAGTATCTTGATAATAGCAGCGGGTATATATGAAGTGACGGCATGCGTCTTCAGCAAAGGAAGCATTATTTCCATTCTCGCTAATGGCGAACAGGTAAATTTAAACAAGGGAGAGGAAAACGGAAATACTATAAATAAAAAAATGCGAAAAAAGAAAGAAAAGGAAATAGGCAGCAACAGCATAAGATAGTATCTCATGCTACCTAATAGGAGTCGGATAAGCGTCAGTTGTGCAGGAGACATCGGTGAAGGATTTCTTAATATTCGCAGATTATGATTTTTATATAAAATTTGCTCGATATTTAGTATAACAAAAGACCTTGATATGAATCATTCTGTTATTTACTGACTTTCAAAACTTCTCTCTAATATATTCTTACTTTTGAGTTTTTGCTTTGAAATATTGGCACTAATTTTATTTTTCTTTATCTTATGAAATTACTATATTTTGCAATAAGTCACAGCTACAATATTTTCAATGATTGTTCTAGTTTAAAGACTATTACCATTGATTGATTTGACTTCGATAGTCATAGAAGTTAGATTGTTCATCGTCAGACGGTCTCTCTTTTCTTTTCTTTTCTAGTTTAACTTTGCATATTTATTGGCCTGCAGCAAGTAGTCATTTTATTTTGGTTCATACTCTTTGCTCATACGCATGTTGACTTGATTTTACAGTTGATTAATCATATTGAGCTCCTCCTCGTCTTTCTTTGAGTCTATCTCATACATTCTGCCAAACTTTTCATATAATTAAATGGTTGATCTACTTTCTTGTTATAAAACTTTTAGTTCTTTCGCAGCTTTTGTCAAAGATCTCAACAATTTTGTATTATGTTTATTCATGAGCTTTAATAAAGTAATTTTTCTTCTGGAAAGAGAAACAATACGATCTTTTTGTAATATGGCTTATTCATTTGAACCAATAAAGTCAACTGTGTATAACTCAATTTCATCTTTGTCGTATCCCCAAAAATTTCGAATAATAGCGGGCCAGGGAGATTAATTATAGCATTTAGCGAGTACCAAATCACTTTTTTAAAAACTTTTAGACTATTTAACAATTTCTTCAATCTTAATATTTTCCATATTTGATGTGAAAAATATAACAAAGAATAAAAGATCTGTTCATGATATCCATTTTTATAAAGGAAGGCTTGTAATAATTAAGCATAGCTCCATTAGCAGTTCAATCTTCCTCTATTAAAGTATATAATATTTGATGATCAAAATATATGCATCAATTTTTATTACATCAAATAGTATTGCTGATTAATGCTATCTTATGTCTCATTATTAAGGATAGAGACCTTCGATTTAGAGAGATAGATATTAAAATGTTTTATTTTTAATCAGTGGACCTTCTATTTAATGATTCAAATTATATATATTTGTTGACTAGAGTTGCAGAAAAAAGATAAGGAGATAGTTTTTGATGCAGATTACCAATAATTTTTCATTCTGTTTGCATGACCCTACAAATATTTTGCTCTTCGACAGAACTAATTTTTGTAATAAAAAACGATCTTTTTAAACAAACTCCTTATAATTCTGATTTTATTCAAACCAACGTTATCCACAATATCTTCGTGAAGATGCCAGCTTCTTAACTCGAATGCTACTATGTTTCAATAGACTGTATAGATCTTTGATTTATAGAATAGAATTATTTAATATTGATTTGACAGTATGCAGTCTAATTGTTGGGTGAGAATTCATGATTAATTTATATAAAATGAAGTTATTTATGATATTATCAATAAAAAAATGAGAATGCTTTGAAAATGACAAAATTATTTTTAACTAAACGTATTTATTCAAATTAACAATGAAATTTTCAATATTTTTTGGAATTTATAATTAATCATGGATAACATTCTAAAGGCAATATTCCTTGTTTGCCTTATTTTCACTTCTTTAAACTCCACTATACTCAAACAATCAAACAACCGGTTATAGCTCAGCTCTGGCGCAAGCAATAATTTGAAATTTGAAAATTCAACTGGTCCAGGAATAACACTTGATCAAATTATCGCCTTTAAGAAGGCTGTTACTGATGTCAGTTCCGTTTGGGGTGGAAATATTACAAAAAACTTGGACTACATTACAAATTACATGAATTCCTATGGTGGAGATCTCGGTGATGAATTCTTTGTATTCATTCAGACCGATTCTTAT
>Ga0302188_10001074_pt1 | contig 22351 bp, 12 predicted proteins | sample II_Bog_E2_1_FD_198783 | JGI IMG/M metagenome (GOLD analysis project Ga0302188, IMG submission 198783) | Peat permafrost microbial communities from Stordalen Mire near Abisko, Sweden - II_Bog_E2_1 | ecosystem: Environmental > Terrestrial > Soil > Wetlands > Peat | place: Sweden: Abisko...
TTGTGTTCTATTTGGAACTGTTGCTCTTTCAATTATAATATGAAGGATAATCTCAAAAAATATCTTTGATATTCACCAGTAATATGCCAGTGGGCGGAGGCTAAAAAATAAATATTAAAAAAATTGGAGAATACTGTACAATGCTTTGGGGTTCACAAATTGTGAATTTTTAGCCCCTGCTACAAATTGATTATTTAACCGCATGATTCTATGAATATATTTTCTCTCTACATTTCAGATATAAATACTATGGCCTCTGTTTGTCAAAAAATCGATCATGAGCTTAGTAATTTAGTAATTTGTTTGATTAAAATATAAGCAACTTCAATATAGTCGAGTGTTATTAATTCGACTGTGAACATTTTAATCTAATAATATAAATTTTATAACACCAATAAATGATATCGCAAGCTTCTATAAATTTGATAACGACTGGAAATGACGGCAATGAGGTCAAATATGGATTTTATGACGCTTAAAACAATACATTTTATGAGCTCTAGTGCAGCTAAGAATAACTTCTTCAGATACTTTAAGAATTTAAATCTTCACCATCTTAGTTTTCTGGATAAAAATAGAGTTAAAGATAATGATTTCAGTAAATATTAATGTTTTTATATATCTCCAGACGATTATTTGGCAATAAGCCTTCAATTTGAGAAAAACACTGGTTTTGGGAGGTAAAATCTTTATTTGACCATTTCACCCCTCATCTCAAAATATTGATAATATAATACTGTTGAATCGTTTATTAATGAAGCTCATATCATCATACCATGAGCAATTTCAGGAAATAGTATCTCGTTCTTTCAAATCATTTTAAAGAAGAACACAATTCAAAAATGTAATTAATTTGCTATTTTAAGAATATTTTTCTTAATTTCGTTGAAATTTTTCTTTTGTTATCCCAGAGATTAATTTTGTAGCAGTTTTCTTATCATTTTAACAATATTAATTTTGAACATAATCGTCAAGTAATTTTTCAATTAACAAATTAGATAGTCTATTGGTATATTTTGGATATATTATTGCTTTGTGAATTAGTGTTGCACTCAATCATAGACTTATAAAGAGAAATCCGCTATTTTATTCTGATTGGAATTTCAATGTAAATAATCAACAAAACAAATTCTTATTTTATATCTGTGAAAGATTCAAATTAAATTTAAGGCTTTATGAAGTGACAAACGTAGGTCTATAAAATGTTATAATATTTTTGGCACCCTCATATAGATCATGCTGAAAATATTCAATTCTCTTCAAATCAATTCTATTATCTATCTTGCCTTTGGAGATCACTAACAAATTCCTGTGGATAGCATATTCTTCTATTATCCTATAACAGTCTTCGGAAACCGATATTTGGCATATTGACCTAAAATATTTTTTTTATATACTAATATGGGCAAGACTGAGACTATGCTGCCAAATGATTAATAAACATTTCATTAATTTTTAGGTGATTTAAAAAAACACCGGATGGTCCAGTGAATATTAATTCCTGTAAATAATTTAGTAAAAAATGAATGATGATAATGACATACAAGTAATAATTTTTCTCTGAAACCAAGCCCTCCCTAATCCAATATGTCCTCTCTAACAAATTCCATTATCAAAATTGAGCGTATGATAATAATATCTATCGAATATATACAATTTAAGATGTTTGCTGGATGATAATTTTAAATATGCTGAAATTCAAATGGAATAAAATTAAAACCTGTTTTATATTTTTATAAGTTCAGTATTTTCTTGCTTATTATTTTTTTAAGCACTATTTTCCTATATTTGACTATTTGCTTGCGTTTATGGCTCGGTCTGCACTTATTTATGTATACAAAAATATAAATTTCATTCATGATATTCAGGTTTAAAACCGTATAGAAATTCATTAGGTATAATATATTATTCGCACTTTTAAAAATCCAAAGTGGTCATGAAGGCATCAAATTACACATCTTTAAATAGAGACGAAATATAATAGCTTGATTAGTCTCAGTTTCTTAGCAAGCAATCTTCAATCAAATCGAATATTATTTTCGACATGACGTCAAAAGTTCCTAATTTATCAATATCTTTGACTAAAAAAAGGCAAAATATTATAAGTTGGTGGAAGAAATTGCTCTATGCTACTAGCTTTGTAGTTATAATGATCGTTTTGATCTTGTAATTTGGCAGAAAGATCAAAATGAGTTAAAACCGTTAATAAAATTTTATGAGCAATTTGTCACAGTTGAAGCGATAAGAATTAGATCGTATATTCAATATTTAAATGCCAAATTTTGCAAACACTGACTAATATTAAATCGGCTTGGAAAATGATGATGAAACTTTGCCAAATTTCAAAGCAGGTGATGATAAAACTTTAAATTAATATATTAAGAAGATAGAATCAGTAAAAAATAAACAAAATTACAGACCAATAAATCAATAAACTTTGCAAGAAAATTTATAGTTGGAACTTTCTTCTATGACTTCGTCAGGTATATCCGATGATAGTAAATTTCTTAATCCCACTTCATCTAATGGTGAAGATATTTCCCATCAGCCTTAAGTTGTGCCGAATGTTAGGCCTAATCCATTAAATGCGAATGGTCAAATTCCATAGCGATCTCTATTGCTTCAAAGGTAAAGGCTTAAAAAAATGGCTTCTACTTTCGTCGATACTGCAGGAATAAATCAGATTCAAAAAAATAATTCTAAAAAGTGGAAAAATTTAGTATTCTAAGATTATACTATTGATTCTGAATCAGCAAAATCTTAGCGTAAGTACTATGAAGACAAATATCAAATTTTTTAATATAAATAAATTCCCTTCTGCATTGTAGTACCCACCTTTAACAATACCAAAAATAATAGATATCTTGTCAATATCCGTTCTATCGTCCAGCAGGAATACGAAAACTTTCACATTGTTATAATTGACGATGCTTCAACCGATAATACTGGATAAATGATTAGCTAATTCTTGCAAAATCAAACAAAAATACCGAGTTAAAGGTATCAGATTATCACCAACACTGAACAGAAATTGGCTATGTATAATCTGAGGAGAGCTGCCATGGAATTTTGCCAGCCATAAGAAATTTTTCTTATTGTAGATGGAGATGACTAACTACTTGGGAGGCAAGTTTTGCATTTATTTAATGCAGTATTTCAGAAAAATAAAGCTTGGTTTGTATATTCTAACTTTTTGGGTTCCTCTGGCAACATAGGCTACTCGCGTCCCTTTTTACCGTAAGTCATCAAGGAAAACACTTACAGAAGCTTCTTTTTTATGACAAGTCACTTGCGTGCCTTCTATACTCAACTTTTCAGAAACATTAAGGAGTAAGATCTAAAAGATGAGAAAGGTGAATACTTCCGAGCTGCCAATGACGTAGCCATTTGCATTCCTATTCTCTAGCAATCCCATGAAAAAGTAGTATACATACCCGAAATGACCTACTATTATAACTCAAACACTGGTTTAAACAATCACCATCTCAGAGTTCGTGAGCAGAAAGCAAACGAGCAAAAAGTAAGAGGAAAGCCAAAATATGAAGGTCTATCTAGTTTAATGCCTCCTAAATGATATCAAATAATTTGAAACCTCCAAGTCACTTTTTTCCATTTTTCCTAAAAATAATATATCCATTTAATATAATTAAGTTATTTTATCCTATTTTCTATAGAAGGTTATCAATTATATTAATGACTGACCAAGAACTATTTGAACTCATCAAGAAAGCAGTTAGAGATAAAAAAAAGATTCCCCATCATTCAGATACTCAAACATTCGCTGAAAGATATTGTGATCAACAACTGGCCAAAAAGAAGCTGAATCATTGCCATAGCCATGTGAAGATGGATTCTCTTATGAAAAATTTTACACAATTGGAAACATATTTTGATTTACCAGAGCTGCTTGAATCTATCAAAATGATGAAAATATAAAAATAGTCCAAAAATCCAAAGCAGAATAAAGTCATTTCTTTGTTTAAATAAAATGAAACATAACTTTAGAATGGTTGGTCCAAACACTTAAATGATATGAAAAATCTGCGTTTTTCGGTGTAAAATGGAATAATAAAAACACTAATGTCTGAACTAGAAAAGAACAGCTCATGGAATAGTTAAATACTTCAGAACAATAGTATCTATAATCTGAATATTATTTGTGATCACCTTGACGATGCTCAAGAGAATAAACAAAAAAATAGTCCATTGTTTTAGCAATTGAAAATATTCAAATAAAACGAGGAAAAATTTATCCATCGTGAAGCAGAAACGGTCACTACAAATTAGATTAACTTTAACTTTTAAGAGAAAACGCAGTATACTCATTTTTTGCATAAAGTCTCCTCATATCTATTAATAGCTCTTGAAATTGAACACAGGTCTAAGTGGAGACATATGAAACGTCGATCAACTAACCTGAAGAAAAGCTTGCCTAATTTTATAATCTTGAATAAACAAGTAAGACCAAAGATATGGAATGAGAGGATTTCGCAACAAAGCAATAACTCCACAAGCACATAGCGTGCCTCAAATAACAAGAAGCATACGAATTATGAATAAAATGGAAAGCGATATTAAAAAATGAATCCACAATTTCCCTCTTTGCCATCTAGATTTTTTTAATAAACACAATATAAATTGAAAGAGAAAGACACAGTAAATAACGATTTCCATAAAACTGACTCGACTTCAAAGCCAATAATGCAAAGCAACATGGAAATCAGATAAAATTTTACCTTTCGCCGTAGAAGTGTAAAGCAGAAGATAATTAATCGTTTGAATAAATTTATTGGGGATATTGAAGAATAAAACCATTGTAACAAAAAATAAAACAAATATTATAACGATTAAATTAATAAATTATAAAGCTAATTCAGGATGTTGCACGGTCGCTACAAAAGATAAACACTGGCTGGAGAGAAGGACATATAAAATCTAAAAAAGTTGGCCTCGGAGTTCCAAGTAAAAACACCATCACGCAAAGAATTAAAGGAGGAAAAAGATAAAATAATTTTTAGTCACCTTGCAAACGAGGTGAAACCATACAACACTAACTTTTGATTAATATACTCATACAGTTAAAGATCATTTTTGCATAACACGGCAATGAGTTATCCTATATTCGTTCATTATACAATTTTTATCGTAAAACCAGCTGTCATTAGACTTAATCTATGATAGTAGTTTGAACTGAGAGTTGTTGAGGATATCCTGATATTATTTGTAGGTCATGGGAAGAATATTTGATAGGAAATTAGATGTGCAAAGGTCAATCCAAAGTCCCTCTTACTTAAGGATTCCATAAATTGTCTTGATTTGTATGAGGATATCTTCCACATGCTCGTTGATAAAAATTGTTACAACAATATTCCAATTTCCGAAGTGACTACGGTATAGCTTTGTAAATTTTCCTAAAGTTAAAGGAAAGAATTTTTCCTTTAATCTTATTTCAAATGGAATTTTAATTTTTCTATAAGGATCTTAAACCTTTAGGAAATTGCAAAAATTGTGAATGTAGGGGTAGATTTCTAATTGTTAATCACATCTGCCTAAAAAGTATTCGGCGCAAAGATACATCTAAACTTGATTTTAATGTCCCTGAATTTTAAGATTGTTCTTCCCAAATTTCTTTTATAACTAATAAATTATTCTACCCATTCCGCACCCTACTACTAATATGTTGGTGCAGTCAATTTTTTCAAAGTGCCAATTTTATTGAATACAAGTAATGATTCTATGAATGTGGTCTATTTCTGATGTTGAACTCCATTCTCTTGCCAAATGATGAAACATATTTATTACTGCTGTATAATTCTACTGGATATGGCTATGCGAGTGGGAATGCTAGTGTGAGTGTTATTTGTTCTAAATTTGTTTATTTTGGGCCTTGATGGTGTTTTCTAATGGTATTTTTTTATACAAAAGCGGTTTATATGAATCAATAAGACGGTTGATAAAATGCATGTTTGATTGACATTTTGCCATGAGCGTATTTATTCTTGTATTTAATTCAGGATATTGCTGCAACAAGAATAAAGGCAACGTCACAATGGATCTTTGCTGATGTTCAATGTCTAAAGAGGCAATTTTAAAATAATCTTACAAATTAAGAAGCGATTATGTGAGATTCACTATCTGGTCAAGTGTAAATTTTTAATGTAAACTTTACCTGATAGCTTATAATTATTTCGTATTTATTTGTTCTATTTTAACCTTTTTATTGATAGATTCATGCAGGCAAGGTCCCTCGCTTTTTTCACTTTAGCTGAGCAGTCTTTTTTTACTCTCCTTTTCCATGACAAATTAATATTATAAAATTGCAATATTAAAACATTAAGATTAAAAGATAGTAGATAAACTTCAATGCCGCAATAAATATCAAGCCAATACTTATCTGGTATTTATTATTGATATTAGAGTTATTAAAAGCTGGTAATTTATAAGGATTGTATATCTCAATAAATATTTCTTTTGGTGAAAAAATGATTTTCGATACGTTTAAGAGAAAATTTTTTCCTACAAATAAAACATAGTTTTTTATAAACAAAATTCAATTAGTAATTAAATAAAAAATTTAACAAGCAATGAAGGAACATGTTAATTCCAAAGTGAATAAAAGATTCAGGATAAAGAATAAAGCAAAGAATAATCCAGAAGAATCTCTGGATATAAAAAGTGCATACTTAAACCATGTCATCAATTCTAATAACGAAATTATTAGTAGAGCTCCGTCAAAACGTTAATATTTTTCTGTGCTGACAACAAAAGCATAAAAGTTACCTCAGCTTTAAAATGACAAATAATTCTCTTCTATATCCTTCCTTAATATGAATTCAGAACTTTCGCCATCAAAAGATGTTTATAATCTTTCAAAATAAAATTTCAAAGATAAAAGCTTCAAGATAATAATAAATGAAGAATCACCTAGAAAAAACGAATGCCAATCAACTTATGAGAGGGGAAATTAATCAATAAATAAGGATAAAAAGAATATGGCTCATTTAAGTTATCTTTAATATGAAAAATTAATGGAATAAAAACAAATAAGGCCAACTTATTTTGACGAGTTAGGAAAGAAGAATGATGGAAAATACTAAGGTAATAGGTAATAACTGAAAAGAAAAAAAATTAAAGATTTATTGTAAACAACTCATTCTGAACCACCTCCAGTCAAACTCAACAAAAACACAAGAAAAATAAAAACAGAGCTAAGCGAAAGAAAGACAGATCTATCCACAAAAACCATTATCAGTTGCGCAATAGGCGCACTTTCAAATTGTCAAATCAAAGAAAAATTATAAGACCAATGGGAAGAAGAGCAGCGAGCCAAAAGAATGAATAACAACAATTATATTTTTACTGAAGAGTCTGATGGATCAGAATGCGATAAAAAGCAGTATACCCAAACAACATTTTAAGAAGTTAATTTGGTTGGACTGAGCAATAAAAAACAAAAAAAACAAAAAATCTTAAATGAAAGAAAAGAAATAGAGTGGGATAAAATATAAAATATAAATTTTAAGGAAGCACTTAAAAAAATATTATAAATCAGGAAACATACCTTAAATAGATCTGTAGAACCATAGTTTAGCAAAGGAGAGGAGTATGAGGCTCAAGAGGAGCGTATGGCAACTGTTCGTGATGTATATATCCCGAAGCAATTTACACTGAAACATAAGCTGTAATGGCGAGTCTGATTATTTTTAATTCTCATTCAACTTATAAATTAAATCCAATATTAAGCTAAAAAATTAATTTATTGCAAAAATGTAAGTTAAGCAAGAATTCATCATTCATTTTCGGTCGTTATAGTTGTTTTTAAGGTACTCGCTAATCATGTTTGCCCGCATTTTGTACTCTTTCTCTATTTCAACCAATACCTCCTTCTCTATGTGTATAGCATCAATATCTCTCTTTATAGTCATCTTGTCAATACCATATTCTGACAACTAGGAAAGCGTGTAACTGAATAAAGACGAATGCAAATCAGAAAAGCATTTCATAATCTCTTCAAAATTCATCTTGAGGAGCTCAGGTTCCAACACCTTCAGCAACCACAGATTAGTTTTAAACCACCAGGTCCAACCCTGCAATATGAAGCCATCCCACAAAATCCATGAAAGTTCTCCACTCATTTCTCCCCACAGAGTAATAGCCCAAGAAAGCAAAAAATGTTCCCCCTAAAGTTTTTAAGCTTTAAGATGCTAATATAGTTCAGGTCTTTCTCTTTCTACTATACGCATGAATTGATAAATTTTGATCTTTAGACCATCGAATGTACCAGTATATAGACCGTAATACTGATTGTTCATCAAATGTTAGAAGATGCTGTAACAAATATAGGTATTATCAGTGAGTTTTAATATATTTTCGCACAGATAATTCATGCCCTGTAGGTAACCATTTTCTGGGTGATAGTATGCAAAAGCTTTTAACACTTCAATCATCTTCACTCTCAATTTTTAGTCCCAACCAAGCGATCTTCTTGCATCAAGGTATATTATCTCAGCATGTTCAGTATAATTAGGCACTTCTTAGATCATGCGCGTATAAACAGCCCTCGTGAAAGGCGGACAGCATACAACTTTGTAGAGCTTGAGACGAAGAGAGTTCACAAGATTATGGTTTTTTTCATGGATGAGATATCTTTTTATTATCTTTCTATTTAAGTTCAAATGCCATTGCTTACTGACAAGCAATAGATTGAGCAGTTTATAGTTAGCAGGGAGGAATTTGATACATTTACCAACACAAATTAACAACTTTTGTTGTTTAGTCTTCAGTGCTTTGTATTTTTCCTCAATGCGTTCCTTACGCTTGATGCAGTTAGAACTAACTTTGTTAGTAAGCACAATTTTGTTCATGTAATGAAATTCCAACAGTTTGCGTGTATTTTATCTGGAAACGCCATAATATCTGCCTTGTGATAGCATAAATTCGAATATAAAGTGTTACTACAACTGTAATTTTGCCATATAGTAGTTTATCTCGCACAATAAATCATATATTCTTGCATTTTGACTAATTTTTTAGCTTCTCATTCTTTTTTCAGTTGATGCACGGCTGCGAATCCATGCATCTTTGTTAAATAAATTTTTAAGACGATTTCTTTTTGGTTCAAACTCTTCACTACCTTTGCCCTTTGATTTAGATTTAATATACTCAATAATGTTTTGCCATAAGTTCATGTTTCTCCAAAAATCTTCATGCTTACCCAGTTCTTTTATGAGATACTGATCGTTGTATCTGACTCGGTACGAAATATACAGCAGATTATAAAGAATGCATTGATTGTCATCGACTTCTACAACCATGGCAAAGATATATTTAAGAATAGTTGCTAGTTCTCTGTATTTGAGGCTGTTTAATTTGATTTAAGTATGTAAGGTGCCTTTAAGTCTAGTTAAAAAATAATTAGTCCACCGCATATCGTCCAAAATGAGCCCTCTTGACTCTTCGAAATTTTTATCTTGCTCCTTGAGATTAGACCGACTCGTAAAAAATCCAATAAAATCATCAATCAGATATTTTTCTTTTTAATCGACCTCAGAAGATATTAGATCATAAAGATCTGTTTGCCCCATCTCTTAGAAAATGATAAGCTTTCCCAGTTTGTCCCTCATCTCATCCTTTACTTCTAAGGAAAGCGTTTAATTTTCACAGGATATTTCAGCATATTCTTGCAAAGAATCTTCCACTGAAGCCGAATTGACCAACCTGTTGATGAGCTGTACAATGGCAATTTGTGTCTTCATCGTGAAATTGCACCTTAGTGAGTTATAGGAGTCAATCTATATCAAAATATTTAAGTATTGCTTTTTAACATCCTGCCACTTGTGGTTGCACTTGTCTATTTATGATTCTACGATTTATTTTAAGATTCTTTTTTATTGTAGAGATTTGATTACTGAACATTCATTGATTTAAAAGTTACGGTTCAGTTCTTTCAGCAATTAATTGTTTGTTTGAATCGAGTAGAGCATCTCCTAGGAGTGAGTTAGTGTGCTGATATGATTACTGCATTGATTTTCGCTAAACTCATTCAATGGATCGATGACATCAAGCTGAATCTTTTTGTTAATTATCGTAATCTTCTTCGCTAACTAGTTGAGGATATCGATTATGTATTTGCTCATAAATATTATGCTTTCATCCTCTCGTTAATCGATCTTCAATTTCTTGAAGTAACGCCGGCATGCATTCGTAATTTCGCTAGAAAAACCGCCCAGTAACTCGGTAATGCTCACTGCAAAATTTTTAATTTCGCTGACACGCTCTTCGTTGCATTTGAATTTATTAGATAGGATGTTGTGGAACAATGATCCTTATTGAATTAAAAGCTCACCCATTGTAACTATATTTTAGACAGTAGTTATTATCAAACAAAATTGTAAATCACAAAAAAATAACTGTTTTCCAAATAAAATGGCAATTCAGATAATTCTAAAAGTATCAAATATTCTTACAATTCAATCGATAAGCATTATTGAGCTTTAATTAAATTATTTATGAGCAATAATATAAATTTAAAGAAATAATAATATTCTTCCAGAAAAGAATTATTGCAAAGAATAATTAAAATTATGTTCACAAAAAATAATAATAGCATTAGCCACAGGCTTTGAAAGCCGGAAAGAGTATAATAATTCAGAAAATATAGTAAAAAGGAGGCTGTAACATTTGTTATTGATTGAATGAGCTTGATTTTGTTTGATATTTGGACAAATTTATATTTAAGAGTTCATATTCTTGATAATTAATAAATAAATATGACTCGGTTTAGCTTCAGTTTAATGGTTCTTTTCTCCTTGACAATATTAGCTGTGTCAGGAAAACAGGCAGTCTACTACCTCCACAACCTACCAAACTTTTAGGAAAATGATGATATTCGAGAACTTCTTAACAATCCCTATAATCTCTCAGTCAAGGTCATTAATTGGTAAATTATATCTAAAACAGTCTATAAAAAAACTGCGAAAAGTACAAGGTTCCTCCAAAATACCCACAGTTAGTTCTTTGGAATGGACCTGGTTGCAGCTATAAACGCATGGAAACACAAAACTTAAAATCACTGGAACAACATTTTGTTAATGTCCAATCTCATCCTATAAAACCAATTAAAGATTTCCTCGAGGGCCTTACATTGGTAAATTTAAATTAATAAAGCTTTAAGCATTTGGAGTAGCTTTTGTGATGGGGACAATTTTCTACATAATGTTTACTTTTCTCTTCAAGGATAGGTCTGGAATATCGTAGGCTAACGAGAAACAAAAAATGAAATGATCTCTCATTATTAAACCATTCTTAAATCAATTTGAAATATAATTAAGCATTTGTGGATTAAATAGTGTCCATTTTCAATGCTAAAAATATTTATCCAAATAAAATAAATAGTAGATTGATTAGTAAATGAATCTAATGATCTTAATTGACAATTATTATCTGATAAATAATAATGAAGAGCAAGTAGAAGCGATTGCAGTTAATTCAATACTTTTTGAATATCAGTAAAGCTCAGTAACAAATTCAATCAATTCAAAATTAGCTCATCTCTCATATGCGATTCAACCCGCTCTATATCTACAAAAAGTATCGTTATGTACATAAAGAATAGCCTAAAATGAATTCGTCATGAAGCGATCACAGTTGAAAGACTATATTGAAAGGTATACCACTATGAAGGATAAGGAAATAATTAAAAAATATCTTTAAAAGCATTAGTTCGGGTTAGATATTACCTTAGAAATGTATGCATTGAGTAATATAGATTTACTTTGAGTTTACTACCCTATACGCCTAATATCTTGAGAGAAGTCACTGAAAAGATTGACAAGCAGATGGAAACAAAGTATTTAGATTATGTGGTCGAGGAGCTTTATCATAGAATGCTTTAAGCAGAACTTAAAAGCATTTATGAAGTCTGTATAACTCAAAAGCAGTTGAATTTAAATTGGGAGGCCTTAAAAAAACTCATTGAAAAAGATGTTACAAAAAATGGCAAAAAGATAGATACTCAAATTAAGTAAAATTACAGTATCATCAATATTCGAAAGTGGCTTGAATTATGGATTAACATTGATGAGTATAAAATCCTTAATATTATGCGATGGTTTGGAGGTTATAAAGAGGATCACATTCGAATAATGGAGGATTTTAGCAACATCCATTTATTCTGTACCTGTAAAAACCATTCCCTCCTTCAAATTAATTCAAATTAAACTCAGAGCAACAACCATGAAAATTCTTTATCCCACAGCAGATCTATTCGTAAATTGAAAAAAGTGAAATCTTAAAAGGTATTTGTCGGTGGTCTAGATTATTACCTTAAAAAGTTTATTAAATATGTTGAAATGGTTGTTAAGAGCTAGCGTAGACTCGAAGTATTGAGGGGTAATCTTGCACCTTATCGAAGAGATGTTGAACTCATCATGCATTCAATAATCAGTAAAAAGCATAATTTCACTAAAATGAGTAAGATAATAGATCAGATTGAAATCGCCTTGAAAATAAAGCCTGAGACCATGGATAAATTAAGATAATAATTATCAGCAGGTAAAATGGATAACAATCTATTATTTTCACTATTTTAAGTAAGTCAAAAGAAAGCAAATTTTCAATCGAAATTATCGAAGGAGAATATTATTATTCAGGTCTACGAAGTGCTATATACTTTTTTTCTCTGTAAGGCGACCCTGAAAACCATTGCCAAGCAAATGAGTGAAGGAGTTCCTATCATTTTCAAGGAGCTTGACCAAAATAATCATAAATATTTAGCAAAAAAAGATTTTAAGCTTATCTTGAGTCAGTTGAATATAAAATATAAAGAAGAAGATCTTTTATTGCTTATGAATCACTTAGGCAATGGATAAGTCATCACACTCGAATCAATTTTGTAAGCGATTCAAGTATAAAGTAAAAGTTGAGTGTTCTTCATGTTTATGATGAGATCATTATGTATCTTGATATAAAATAAAATTAAGATTTATCAGTTAATTTGTTTAGGTTCATAAGTATTGTTCTATTGTTTTCTATGAATATGGTCTCAACAACTCAATCCATTCAATGAAGAGATGTTCTCTTTTCACAAAATTGTAATGTATTTTTGAAGCGATTTTAAACTGAAGGGATGGAAATCCTTTCTGAATTCTTGCGAATTTACAACTTAGAATATTATATAGCAAATAATTTGGATGTTGATTCTACATCAATCAATGCAAATAATAGCATTATATTAACAAGATAATATAATAATTGCTTGCTATGTAAATGACATCTAGATAACTCACTTTTCTAGAATCAGTATGGAATATGGGCTTCAATCTGAGATATGATATCATTGGCTTTTTCGAAGGACTCAACAGTGATAGTTTAGTCCAATTAGGTGACTCCATTTATTTTCTTGGTCGATGCGTTAATATCAATAAATACAACATCGAATAGCAAAATAATCTTCTTTACAAGCTATTTTCACAGACTCCTTGGCTAACCTACCGCACAGGCTTTCCTGAATTGTACCATGATATCAAGGGAACCTATGTCACTGATACTGGGTGGGGATGCATGATAAGAGTGGGGCAGATGGCCTTCGCTCAAATCCTCAGGGAGCACTTGCAGATTAATACCAATGAAAAAATGACTGAAGTCATTAATTTTTTCAATGACTGTGATAGCAAACAGCCTTTTTCCATTCATAACATTAGTAAAATTGCAAGGAAGTAGTATGGAACTATGCCAGGGGAATGGTACAATCCTTCTCAAATATCCATGATTTTGGCAACACTGAATCAGTTGTACCTTGAAAATAAACTCAAACTCAGTTTTTTAGTGTTTAACAACGGAAACCTTTTTTTTGATCAAGTCATTGAGAAGATGATGGGTGGGAGAAATATTATTCATTGTAACTGCCCGACTAAGAAGAAGCAATTAATTTGCGATAAATGCAATAAAAATTAAAGAGCTTTGGGATTGGTATTGCTTACTAGAATTGGCTTGAATTCTGCGGAGGAAAACTACTTGCATGTGTTGAGTGAAATGATGAAATCGAAATATTTTAAAGGTGTAATTGGAGGGAAGCCTTCCAAAGCCCTCTATTTCTTGGGTTTACATAACGAAAACTCCTTCATCTATCTAGACCCTCACTATGTCCAGTCTGCCAGTAATAACATTAATGAAATCAAATAAAGTTATTTCTGTGGATCATTTCGTATATGTAAATCCACAAGCATAGATCCCTCTTTGGGAATAAGTTATTATTTAAGGAACCTGCAATAGCTTAATGAGTTTTACGCTGAAATAACGACTCTTCGCGATAACTACGAGTCAGATTTTTTTATCTGGATGATTGATAAAACTCCAGGCTATATTAATAAAAGCACAAATATATCGAACTGCCTTTAAGTTGAGGAGGATTATTACCAACCACTTTGATTTCTCAATTATCAATGCATACATGTTTATTTCAGGATTAAATGAGAGTTAAATTGTTGCAACTGTTTCGGCATCGAATTCCATTGCTGAGTTTGAGATAAGGCATATCTCTGACCTCCGGTATTGTTAGTCATGGTATTATAATATTTTACAAGGGTAGATAGTGGATGGTTTTTAAACTTCAGCGTCCTGAATCATACACAATCACTCGATTAGCAGAAGTTGCTACCCAAATCGTAACTACTCAGGCTCAGTATTTGGACATTATCAATATTGCGGATATGAATCAAAGAGAAATAAGGATTCTGTCGGCAAATATTCAAAGCTTAGTCGAGGAGGGCCAGCAAGGATTTAAAATTAGAATCAGTCCTATAGTTTAAGAGAAAAAAAGACAACTCAAATAAGAAAAAGTAAATACATATTAAAATAGAAAAAATCAGAGTATAAAAAATAAATAAAATTTTTTTACTTCATAGCATTCTTAATCATCCTTCTTATCACTTTTACCACATTTATTTCCTTTTTTAAACCAACAATCGCGACCGTCCCACAAGACAGAAAGGGGAAAAATGTTGAAATTGAGTTTGGAAAAGATTTATACAGATTAGATGCGCAGAAGCAAAGACTATTGGAATCTAGAGTTATTATGAGCTAGCTTAAAAAAAACCCTGATTTAAATGATTGATTTAAAACTCAGTACAATTTTATCAGCTCTAATTATTCAATAAATTTATATTTCAAGATGAAATGAGAGTTATAACATTACGACTGTTTTTATTGTTTAATGGTAAATGATAGATAGATAATAAAGTCCCCTCCGGGGATGTATAAATATCATATCATTTTTTTTTCATTTTTTTTAATTTGAATCTCTTATAAATAATCATTAAGTGAGGTATTTTGGTAAATTGAACGATCAAAAGTATTTGTATGGAATAATAAATTTGGTTTACTTTTAATTTAATTGCTCAGGTATTTATATTTTCTATGAGTTTAAAATGAAGAAGAATATGAAATAATGAAGAATGACAGAGATTAGTTGAAAAAGAGAATGAATGAAGAGAATTACATGAAATAATGAAAGAATAAATGAAAAAAATAAAAAATAATAAAAAATAATGAAAGTTCTCTTCCCTATATAAATTAATAATCTAATGGTAATATCGAAGGGACTTTTTTAGTTAATTAGACTAAAAATAGCATTAGTATTAATAATAAGGTTATAATATTTTCAAAGGTACGATAGTGATAGTATATGGCAAATAGAAATCCTGAGCAATACACAATAGGTTTTTTAAAAGAAATGGCTGTTAAAAGGCAAGACCATCAAATTTAATATCTTGACAAAATAAATATTCCTCTTATGAATCAAAAGGAAATATAGTCTCTTTCGGCAAACATTTAAAGTTTAATTACTGAAGCTTAGCAAAGGTTTAAAATCATACTTAGCCGTGTGATTGAGGAGAGAAAAAAACAGCTCAAATAAGACAAAGTAAATATATATTAAAATAGAAATAATTAGATTAAAAAATACAAAGAAGAAAAATATATTTCATAGCAGTCTTAGTCCCACTTCTTGTCACTTTTACAACACTTATTTCATTTTTTCAACCAACAATCGTGGCTGTTCCACAAGGCGGATAGATAAAAAGTGCAGCCATTTAATTAGAAAAATTTATTCCAGGGGGCATAGGATTAGTAATCGTAATAGCTATTGGAATTTGGGCTTATTGTGTATTCAAAAACGAAAACGAAGAATGATTAGAAACTCAATTAAATTAATTGACTCTTTCAATTATCAATGCATACATGTTTATTTCAGGATTAAATGAGAGTTAAATTGTTGCAACTGTTTCGGCATCGAATTCCATTGCTGAGTTTGAGATAAGGCATATCTCTGACCTCCGGTATTGTTAGTCATGGTATTATAATATTTTACAAGGGTAGATAGTGGATGGTTTTTAAACTTCAGCGTCCTGAATCATACACAATCACTCGATTAGCAGAAGTTGCTACCCAAATCGTAACTACTCAGGCTCAGTATTTGGACATTATCAATATTGCGGATATGAATCAAAGAGAAATAAGGATTCTGTCGGTAAACATTCAAAGCTTAGTGGATGAAGATGAGTACTAATTTAAAAGATTAATTAGCCCTATAGTTTAAGAGAGAAAAAGACAACTTAAATAAAAACAAGTAAATAAATATTAAAATAGGAAGAGTAAGAGAAAAAAGCCCCCTTATTATCACTTTTGCGGAAATATTTGACCGTCTTTGACCGTGTGTAGTTGTCTTTCTTCAAGGTGGATCAGTGTAATGTGTTAAAGTAGTAATAATCGTTAATGAACTCTAAGGATATTATGAGTTCAAATACAAAAAAGAACGATTGAAATGATTTATTTGAAACTCATAAAAACTTATTTACTTTGATATCTCAATTATTAATGTATATAATATATATAATTTCTATCTCAAGATTGAATGATAGTTAAATCATTATGAATTTTTCCATTACTTGATAACGATAGAGAATTCGCCGGCGATATTAGGCATAAGATTATAATATATTCAAAATACGATAGCGAATGATTTTTTAAGATATACTTCATGAATAAAACATAATAGCTTGTTAACAGAGATTGCTTTTCAAGCCGAACCCATTCAGACAGTATAAACCCTATGGATACAATGAATATAAATGAAAACAAACTCAGATTATTCCAGGATATATTCAATGCTTAGTCGAGGAAGATTAGCAGGATTTTAAAAACATAATTAACCTTGTTATCTCAGGAAGAAAAAATTTAAATTAACAAAAAAGCAAATATTAAAATAGCAAAAATTGGGGTAAAGAATATATAAAAAAACTTTATTTCATCGCACAATCCTATTTCTGATCGCTCTTGTGGCAATAATTTTATTTTTTAAACCACGAGTAGTACTCATTTCACAAGGCAGATTTTTCAATCTGATGAAGCTTAGATCCCTAATTTAAATGATTGATTGGAAATTCTGTAAATTTATTAACTGATTATCCAATTATTACAGCATAATATTTATTGATCAAGAGTGAAATCATTACAATTACCATTCTTTGATGGTAATATCGAATTCAATTTTTTAATTTGAGACTAGAGTTATTAGTTCTGACATACGGGAGTATTAGTCATAAGCATTAACTACTTTTATTGTTTTAAGATGGGGCAATTCCCTCAAACTTTCTGCCAAACATTCTTCAAATCCATGAGCTGAAAATTTAACCCAAAATTCAAAATGTTAGAGTTTCTGAAAAATGACCAACAGTTTGTAGAATCGCATGGATTGTGCATTGCTTCTAATAAGATCAAATTCAAAAGGATTCGCTTCATCGTCTCTAGTTCTTTTTATTATTAACTTTTTCGCATTTTTTGGCAATCGACTCATTTAATCAACAATTTAGCCAAAGGTTTATTTGCAGATTATATGAGTGCCCGATTCACTTGTTTCGATATTATTGAGCTCCATTAGTTTGAGTAAACTGTAATTTTTATAGCAAAGTCCAAACCGAAGCTGCTTAAGATTAGCCTTGCAGTAAGGGCAATGAAATTCATCATGGCGATCAATAATCTTAGAAATGCACTTCTGACAAAAAGTATGCCCACACATCAGATTTAAAGGAAACCTGTCACTGTTATTGAAGGTTTCATAGCATACTCCACATTCGAAATAGTTGATAATATCCTTTTTATCGTTCTCCTTCATAAATGATACTATTAAGTGCAAGAGTATTTATTTATTCAATATTTCAATTGATTCCTTTATTATTACACAAGAAAATTTAAAGGCTTGCAAGCGTAGTCAATTTAGCATAATTATGATCGTTAAGATTATATTTAAAATCGGATAATTTAAATGTTTTACCCTGAGGACAGAAGGAAGGGGACGACTATAAACATCAAGAATGCCCTCGGAAGCAACAGTCAAAATAGTCTAATGGCTGCACTCGAAAAGAAAAGACAGGATTTGTCAAAGGAAAAGAATAAAAATGAAAATGGATAATTCAGAGTTAAAACCACCCACTCACCAGAAAACGGGCAGCAGTTTGACCCAAGGGGAAGTGCTATTATCAACTTTCGCAACATTAAAAATACCCAAAACACACAAAACATACAAAAACTCAATAGAGAATGCGTTCAAATGAAAGTAAAACCCAAGACAGCTGTGCCTGAACCACCAAGCGGCATGCAAATCAATTTAAATATTCAAAATATTCCTTCAAACCATAAAACTAACTTAACCGAAGCACTTAGCGATAGATCGCTTTCTCATAAAAAGAAAGAAGAGTAAAAAAGCACTAAATTAATTAAAAAGGTCAGCAGGGCTTTACCCACTAATAACTTTGTTGATGATTTCGGATGCAACTAAGAATTATAGATAAAGATTGAAAGAAAGACCTAAAAAAAGTTTATTTCTCCCCCCTATGTATAAAAAAATAAATCTTAAAAATTGTTGCAAGCTCAAATCAAATTCAAAAATTCTGATATTGATGATTTTCAACGGCAGATACGTGAATTTGAAGCATAATCCTAAAAAATTAATACAATTGCACAAACAGAATCTGTAAGCTATTTGGATGCTAGACACATTTGCTATTAGATTGATCCACAGTATATTTAAAAACAACAAAAGAACTTAAATTGGTCAATGCGGGCAATTTTGATGGACTGGATGATGCATATTTCTTATGAATTTCGACTCAAAAGGGAGGTATTGTATAAATAATGTAGACTTTGCACATTGCCCTTGCTATTGTTGATAATTATTTTGAAGTTGCTTCTAATCTTTCTAAAGCAGACTTTCAGTTAACTGGCGCAGCTTCTCTCTTTATTGCCGCCAAACTTTAATAATTCTAGCCTTTGTCATCAAAGGAGTTCGCTAAATCGACAAAATAACGGTATAGTGCTTAGGAAATCAAGATAATGGAAATAAATATTTGTAAAGTAATAAATTATTGACTCAGAGCCTAAAGTATAACCTGAATCCTCCGACAATAAATATGTGGGCCAATAAGATAATGCAGCAGTGGGACCTCTTCCTGTAAGGTACTATCATCTTGCAATAACCTTTTTTCCAAAATCACTAACCCTTATTCTTCAAAAAAATCGATGAGGAATGCTATAAGAATTACCGTCAGATGATGCAAATCCTTGACTGTGCCATTCTGGATATCCAAACTGTGCAATACAAGCCTAAAGTACTGGTTTGTTCTCTTCTTTATCTTGTGCTCGGTACAATTTACTTCATTTAGGCAAATAATTTAACGAATTTAGTAAGAAAAAAATATTGGGGGAATTTGCGCGTACCTCACTTTTTTTCTTGGAAGAAAGCTCCTACAATAGCATGTTTCGTTATTTCCTCGAATAGAGTTTCGGACTACAGATGTATGAGTTGCTTCCAAGTGTACAATACCTATCAACTTACTTTTTGCTACCCCTCAGCTACGACAGACCATGCCTTCGGGCAGAAGAAGAGCGAGTAGAGGACATGCATCTTGAGGAATATTGCTCTTATCAAACATACAACCCTAATATGTTGGCGGCCGTACGGAAGCGCTACCGTGGCATCTATTAATGATTTCAACAAAATTATTTTCACAATAAGAACAAATTATTTTTGGAATTTAGTTTGCATTTTTAATTAATTGTCTTTTAATCTCAAATTATATTTTTACCGCTAAATGTGTTAAGGAAAATTGGAGGAATGCGAAGTGTTTATAAAGATCATTGACTCCATGAAGGAGATCGTCAAGAAGATTAACATCCATATTAATTCTAAAGGAATATTCATCGAGGGATTGGACTATAACCATACAATATTTGTATCAACCTTTCTTCAAGAAAAAGTCTTTCGGACGTATTTCTGTCCTTCGCCTCTTATATGTGGAGTTGCTATTGAGAATTTGGATTAGATACTTTACAATGTAAATGAAAATGGCAGCATGACAATCCAATGTGAGGAAAAACCGACTCTTCTCAATTTAATATTCGAATCAAAAAGTAAATGTTTAATTATTGAGGTGGCAATAAGCACTCAAAGTTTAGTCTTCCTTTACTCAATCTAGACATTGTGCATATGAACATTCCATAACATTAATTTAGCTCAATCTGCACAATGCCTTTTGATAATTTCAATCAAATCTGCAAAGAACTGGGAGGGCAGTCAGAGACCATTAAAATTGAAATCAGCAAATCTTATATTCAATTCTCTATTCCTGAAGAATTTGGAAAAAGAAATTAAACTCGTAGAGTGCTTGGAGGTGGAGACTATCATAAAGTTGTTCTTATAGTGGAAAAGTCTGCTTCTCTTAATCTTTCTGCGAAATTGCTAAACCTGTTTTCTAAAGCAGCTGAACTATCTTCTGAGATAATGTTGCATATGTCGAATGAAACACCTTTGGTGACGAAGGTCATCTTTGCAAATGGCTGTGGCGAGCTTAAATATTATTTGGCTCCTAAAATAATAGACGAGGAATAATAAGTATGATATCAGATTCTACTTCAATTATTATGAAAGTTTTGATTAATAACAATTATCAAGCGAATTTAATATAAAATCAGTAGAATGACTTGCAAATTATCATCCAGATCGAGCTGAGATTTAGAAGGATCTCTGCAATCAATTTATAAATTACGTAACTTATAATACATCAATGAATATTTTCAATCTGTCCTCCGAACTCAAGTTTATTAACACCATCGGCCAGACCCTCTCGTCTGAAGAGAGGATCTCCCTTGATGTCAGTGTGCTCAAACTCAGACACGAGTACAAATACTAAGTTTTCAATTTTTGGGGCAGGGTATAAGGGGTTCTTAAAAACTACTACATCGTTGAAGCCGTTAATTTTAAAGACGCTTGCAATTTTCCAGTCAAGAAATACTTTTGGAGGTAAACATCTCGATACTCAGTACAGATGACTTCAAATTTGCAGAACTACCCGCACCACGAGTCGAATATCAAATGAGAGTTAACAAGGCTGATGATTACTTTACAGGGCAGCATTAGAAAATTTTAATTAAAAATGTAGGCGACTCCAAGATGTTGAAAATTTCAGGTGAGAGTAGTTTTGTCAAATCTAAAAATTTCACTGAACTTGACCGATTGAGTTGCGTAGTGCATCAAATCAATCATGATTGCCAAGTCGTACCCCTTGGAGCTTTTAAAATGATCCCCACCCACTAATTAGTTCGAAATCCAAACTTCAGAGGACTCAAAATAGACCAGTCCAAAAATTTGGATAACTATGTTCATATGAGAGGACCTGTACTTCCTGAAAAACGATTGCTAATTGGTATTATTTATATTATTCAGAAAGCGATAAGGCTTTGGAAAGAGAGGATTTCTTAGATCCTATCAGTTAGGATCCAGTGAAGAAATGTTGGTCTTTGCAAACAGACTAGTCGAAAACAGAAATAACTCTCCGTAACCTGCAATGGCCAGGATACATAGGTTACCATCGAACAAATTCTCACGTCTTCGGTGGTGTCTATATGGGCAACGGCATTCGCTCCCAGGACCTTGCTTTTATCATCTGATTCATGAGAAGAGATATACTATAAAAACACGATAATTTGAAAATATATTAATCAGAAATGGCCAAGTAATATGATCATGAAGAATAAACATTCCCCCACTCATTCCAAGTCGACTCACTAAATTTATAACAGCTTCGAATTGGCTCGAACTCGATCTTGCGCTACTTGATGAGTTTACTTGAATATAGAGAGCTTCCCCCCAATTTTTATTGTTCAGAGTTGAAATGCTTGCGCAGAGATGTCTCGTATTCAGATCCATACTATTCACAATATAAATTTTTATATTAATTAAAGTTATCTATGTGGACAGTAAAGCGTGTGTTGATAAGGTTGTGTAGCTTTCTTGGCTCAT
>Ga0302188_10001075_pt1 | contig 22349 bp, 14 predicted proteins | sample II_Bog_E2_1_FD_198783 | JGI IMG/M metagenome (GOLD analysis project Ga0302188, IMG submission 198783) | Peat permafrost microbial communities from Stordalen Mire near Abisko, Sweden - II_Bog_E2_1 | ecosystem: Environmental > Terrestrial > Soil > Wetlands > Peat | place: Sweden: Abisko...
CTTTAAGATAAGTATGCGAACGATTTTGATTTAGAATGCATTCTGTAGATAGAAATATTTTTAATTTTTAGCTCATTTAATATATTTTATTTTGATAGAAGAAATAATTGTTTAATCGGTTGATTGTTCTATAGAAATTTGCAATTATATTACCAATGACAGACTAAGAATTGTTCAAGCTTATCAAAAAAGCAATACGGGAGAAAAAAACTATACCACCCCACTCAGATAACCAAACCTTCGCAGAAAGATATTGTGAACAACAAATGGCTAAGAAAAAGTTTAATCATCATAGCAGTCATGACAAAATGGATTCCCTCATGAAAAATTTTAATAAATTGTAAACTTATTTTGATTTGCCTTAGCTACTCAATTCGATCAGCATGTTAAAGACCACCAAAGAGAAAGAGATTCCTCACAGATGTTCAAGAAGATTGGAGGTAGATATAAAAAACCCAATCGATTAGAGGAGCAGCTGGAACAAACACCTAATTGAAATGAGAAATCTGCATTTCGTAGTCGAAAATGAAAAACTAAAATCGATGATGACTGAAATATAAGATAGTAATCCTTTAAAAAGCTAAATGTTAAAAAATAATAGCATTTATAACATGGATATAATCTGCGATAACTTTAATAATGACAAGGATAAGATCAGTAAGAATAGTCGACTGTTTGAACTCCTTAAAACTTTCAAAGAGGATGAGGAGAGGTTCATACATAGAGAGGTAGAAACAGAAAATCAGGAAAGTAAAATTAATTCGAAATAAAAAAAGGATTATAACAATTTTTTGCATAAGGTATCTTCCTATTTACAGATTGCTCTTGAGATGGAGCATAGATCAAAGTGGAAGAATTTTAAGCAACGTAGATCAACTAACCTGAGGAAAACTTTGCCTAATTTTATTGTTTTAAATAAATTGGTTAAACACAAAGCGAAAAAACCACAAACTTCCCCACTTAATCAAGATATGTCGAATACTAACTATGTTGAAGTCTTAAAGGAAGAAACTACTAAATTCAGACTTAAACATAACGTAAATCATGCAAAAGGGAAAGGCCAATCCAGGTTTTTCATGGAGAATTAATCTAAACTCAAATAACAGCATAACATCAATCAAACCTTTGATGAAGGAGATACAATTAATAAATCTGTTCGGCCTAGTAATATCTAAATTAGATAAAATTTCACATTTAGAAGAAGAGGCGTGAAACAAAGAATAATTAATCGTCTTGATAAATTTATTGGTGATATTGATGAGGAGTCTCACAGTAACCAAAAGGAAAACAAGTACTATAGCGATGAAATCAACAAATTATAAAATTAATACAGAGGATTGTACAGCCGCTACAAAAGAGAAACTCTTGCTGGTGATAGAGATATGGAAAATCTTAAAAAAATAGCCTCCGAGTTTCAGTTCAAAACTCCACCAATTCATAGAGGATCTATAGAATAAAATAAAGGAATGATTATGAGTCAAGTTTCAAACGCATTTAATTTAGACGAGGAAACTTACTTTTGATTAAGTCTAGTATTAGTATTATTAAGCACAATTTTAACTATTTAGCATCATAAATCATTCTTTTTTAAGTATAAATTTAACTCAAAATATTCATTACTTTATGCAAATTCAAATATTTTATATCATAATATGCGAACATCAATACATCATAAGGCCAAAGTCTCAAAAGTTGAAGGCCATTGGAAATATCGATCTACACAGGCATCTGTTACGTCCAAGATGTGTTTATGAGACCAGTTTGGCACTGATCCTCGTTACACTAGTACTGTTCGTACACCCTAGGCAAAGTTTGGATCTACGATCTCATGCTGACAAATGTTGAAATCTTGGATAAAGCATTATTAAATCGATTTTGTCCTAGCAGAAGTCACTAACCGATGAGCTACGCCCACTGAAACAGGACATTGCTAGTTCAAGGCTTTTGTTGCAATTTGGCAAAATGCATCACTATCGCTAGATACTCTTTTGTAGATTTCCTTTATTGAACCCAGCCCAAAGATTTATTTAATTTGCTATTCATGAGAAATGATTTTTTTATCTGAGGGTCGATGATATTTGTCCAAAATTTTCTTGATTGATTCCTTTGGATTGGATGAAGACGGTAGCGCTGCTTTTATTTCATTGTAAACTGATCCCAAATTTTATCTGTGAATAAAATAATTGGCAAGCCCAGCAAGATAGACCTATTCTCCTTTAAGCCTTAAGCCGGTCATACCCAAATAAAAGCCAATATTGTTTCTCAGTCTTGAGAGTAGATAACTAGAGCCAACATCTGGGAAAAATCCAAGTTTACACTAAGGCATAGCAAACATAGTGTTTTCAGTGGCAATAATAAAAGGAGCAAAAGAAGTCACTCCGAAGCCTCCTCCCATTACAATACCGTCCCAGTTAGCGATTTGTAAGGCCTTTAACTGAGATACTTTATAGTCCAGTCTAAACTCATGTCTGAAGAAGGCTAGTCTATTTTCAATTGTTGCTCCTTTCTCGAAAAGTGCTTTGATATCTCCTCCAGCGCAAAAGGCTTTTCCTCCTGCTCCCTAAATCCAAAATGCTTTATTCGAAGTAATAGTCGGAATTTGACTCTCAATATCCTTAATCATATTTAAGTCCAGTGAATTCAGTGCTTTGGGCCTATTGAGAACTACTTTTAGGAAAGAATCCTCTTGTTGGAAGTCAATATTTCCCACTGTTCGCACTTCTGCAAACATACACCTTTGTACTTGCAAGAAGAATCTCTTTTTATTAGCAAATCTTAACATGATGAAGGTTTTTATTATAAGTAAAATAATAAAATAAAATTGAATTTAAAGAAAAAAATCCATAATCAAGTCCATTTTCATTCTTAAAACTGTATTAAAGCTGTGGAAAATGATTTAGCTTTACTTATCTAAACTGAGTCTAATCATGCCCTTTAAATTATGGTGCATTATAAAAATTGTATTAATTAACTTATCGTTCAGAAAGATTTCATGATAGTCTACGGCATAATTAGCTACCTTCTGCTCATCGGTCTCATAGGAGGTTACTTTTTGGTGAAGCGATGGGGTGATCAACAAGTTGAACCAGCTCAGAATAACGAGTATAAAGTGTTTAACGAATAAATAGCGCCGCCTATAATTGTAATCAATAGATAGGCTTGATTTTATGTGATACAATTTACATCTAAAGAGATATTACTCTCCATCTATAATGCGTGATAGTCGAAATATCATGTGATTAATCATTTTATTATATATTACGTGATAATGAACAAACAAAAGAATGAATCTAACTTAATCTGTTTATAAGATGGGGATAGATAGAGAGCCTATCAATTAAAAGTTAAATCCAAAAAAAGTTAACTCAAATGGAGTGGAGTACAGAAGAAGATAGTGAAATAGTGATAGGTGCAGAATAATAACGTTTGTTTAATGATAGGGAAGCATTTTGGAATCGGTCTTACTCCTAAAAAATAGAAAATGAATAAAAAGTTTTAGAGTTAAGGAAGATTTTGTTTCGAAGTCACATTTATGAAAATTATTCCACCATAATTTGCCCAAAATTTAATAACCCATAGATGGAATGATAGTATGAGTTAGTCTTCTTCTATTAAAACCTAAGTTTATCGGAATGACTATTCCTACTTGGAAAAACAAAAGCAGCCATAAATGAACTCGCATATAATTACGATTAATCATCAGTCTAATGAGTTTAAGCGTGAGCTTTATCCGAAAAGTTACTTGTGAAAGTGATATTTAGTTCAAATTCTCTTTGCTATGAGATCATTTGTTTTATTAAAAGCTTAATTACATTTTAAGAATATTTTCTATTTTATAGATGATGCTCTTAAATAAAGCGAGTCTTAATAAATGAATTGAAAAAATAGTTTCCTACTATGAGGTGGAACAATTAACTAAAGATTGAGAATTTAATTAAAACTTGAAGGCCCCATATTAATCCAAGCTGCATAAAATTATAAAGAATTTACACGTAAATCAATTGAGATTGAGCTACGATGAATCCATTGATAACTGACTGTAAATGGAAGGTAATTATTCTGATGAATATTTTGATTGACCTTAAAAAATCATTTTTATTTAATATTGAAAAGATAGTTTAATATTATTTATAACAAACTATTTAATGATATCGCCCATGAAATATTATTCCCGACATTAGAAAACAATTGAAAATGAAAAAATTATAGTAAAATTAAAATTAAATATAAATTAAAGATTTCATAACTGCAATTAATCATTAATGTGATGAAATTAAATAACTAAATTAAGTTAGAGCATAGTTTCAAGTTATATTGAGGAATGATTTATAGTCTGAAATATTATTATTGCTTTTATTTATGGTTTATAATAATGTTAATATTCAATTATCAAGCCAAATATCTTTATATTTTAAATTGCCAAGAGGTAGAGCCACAATTTACCTTGAGAAGAAAGAAACCACTTCTGTTAACTCAAAAGCTGATAAAGGCTAAAATAAAAGCTTAACTGCATCTTTTTTCAATCGAAAAAACTCATATTAATCTCTCTCACCTCCAAATAAATCATTCTAAACAATCAATATTATTTTTTGCATGTTTTACCATCACTTTCTTTTTTTATTTGATTTTCCGAACATAGTTAATTTAAATACAGATTTGAGGCTCATAAATTTATCATAACAACAAAGTAGATTATGTATAAAGTAATGAGAAGAAATAAACCAAAGATGCTATTTAAAAACGTATCTGTCATAAAAAAATAAGTAAGAATATAAACCCACGAAGAAATGAAAATCATTCTTCAAAAGAATTGAAACTGAAATAATCCAATTCCCATTTACCCTCTGTGTCTTCTAAGAATAGTGGAGGAGGCTAGGCTAAGACTTATTATTTATTTAAGCTTATTTTTCGACCCAGTTTATCTATCATTCTTCTTTTAAACATTTTTCTATAAAATTGTTTCTTTGGGATTTCTTTTTTGGCAGTAAGTGACCAAAAGCTCTAAGAATCATTCGTTTATCGATCTAAAGAATCTGTTGTTTTTTTAGTTTGCATGTTTTGATGATTAGGTTTTTTAATTGATTTCTAAATTATTATTATTAATGATTATGATCAGAAAAGAGCATTTTTAAGCAATTAACCTTTATTTTATAATTTTAAAAAGTTTATTTAGGCAAAGGATGGCCAAAATAAAGCCAAGAATATTATTACAAGCGTGTAATTAAAAATAAGCCAATGAATAACTGAAGATTTGATGTTCTCAAAAACACAAATTATCTGAATCATTTACAGATAAGAATAAATATCTCATTTTATTTACAATTTCTGTTAGTTTTCTAAATATCATCATTATACTAAAAAAACTAGGCTCAAGGCTTTCTATTATTTCGTATTTCTATCGTGAAATTTTTGATCAATTTCAATGTTGACGATTATAATATCTATTTTACTTCTCACCAGGATTCTTATTTTTGCTATATTCTCCTCCCCTTTGAATGTAAATAAAAAAACCTTTCTAGAATAATTGCTTTTTCTTTGAATTCTTTCTATGGGAGTATTAATTCAATTTTATAATTTTAGGTAACTAATTAAATGCCGTTATGGTTTTATTAATACAGTCCTTTAATAAATAATTCTTTTTTGATCCTGATTGAGAAAAACGGGACTACTTTTAAATCAGCCACTTTTTATGATTTGAAATTATTTCCATGTTTAGTCATCATGAACTGCTTCAAAGTTAGGATAGATAAATATTCACAATGAAAACATATAGATATAGTGATATTTTTGAAAGTTAAAGATGTGAGACCAACCAAGCTAATATTCAAAAATATATGGATCTTTAGATCCTCATATTTATGTCAATGAATTGCATTTGATTTGAAAACTCGGAGTCAAAAATAGATAGTTTATAATTTTATACAGTGAATATGAAAAGAACTCAAGCAATACGTCCTTTCCTTATAGTTGATATTTATGAATGAAGATTTTGATAACATTAAAGTTCAATTTTAATATATCTAATATTCTTAAGAAATAATACAGCGCATTTGGACTCAGATATTGACATTTAATAAAATATTACTACCTCTGATAAAGTTGATAGTATGTAATTAAAAAGAAAGGACTATTAATGATAAATAATACAGTATTATTAGTTTTGATAGTTTTTATCGATAAAAGAAATATAACCAAATGAAATAAAGAGAAGCGCTACATACCAGTTGTCGCATTCTCTACAACTTGAAGTACTTCAATGTATCGTAACCCAAAATTGATCATGTAATTATATCACTATTAAGATATTACTTTCATTTAAAGACGAATCTTAGCAATTTTAATACACATGCACACAGGAGATAAAACATGTTAGCTATAAAACAGTTGTCGCGGCCCTAAGAGGGGAATAATAAAATATTGTCAAAGCATAATTTACCAAATTGTCAAATGAGGAGTATGATTTAAAGATTAAAGTGTGTTATGAGTTTTTACACGATATATAAGAAAGATTTATCTTTAAGAGAGGAGAAAAACTTGGCTAAAATTAAATAAAGGCTTTGAAATAATAGAAAAAAATAGTTAATGTATTGACTTCTTTAAAATAATAATTATTCAACCTCACCCGTTTGACAGCTCAATCTGGAAAATTCAACAATGTTCCAAAAAAAATTCATTAAATTTATTTTAAAATTCCTTCTTCTCCAACTGTTATTTCATTAAGCTTAAATTTACATCAACTATAAAGTAATCTATTAAACATTCAAATCTACTATATTGACTCTCCAACAAAATTGAAGATACCCACAAATATGCTGCCAAAATAAGACATATTCGTAGTAAGCAATATCATGGAGCTAAGCATCATCGCCGACAGCAGAGATTTTCCCTCGGGATGTATCACTATTTAAGGCGATTTGTGTGGCTGTGACTATATGATTACATATTAGGCAGCTAGCTTATCCAATCCAATCAACAAATCGCAAATATTTAAATGGATACTAGTGGTAAGCATATCTTTATTTTTTTCTTACATATATTTCAAATATTTAGCAAATAGTCGACTGGAAGAAGTATGATTCTGATGATTAATAAGATCTATGTTTTATTTAACTTGTTTCTACGATTCATATCAAAATTATTAATGGCTAAATTTGTATATTTAATATAATTCTTTTATTTGCTTTCCTACATAATAATTGATTTTAAATTATTCATAAAAGTTGATTCCTTGTATGTTTCTCATGGATTTTATGTTTCAAACAAAATAATTGTGAAAAGATATGACCTGATTTGTTAAATCTTGCCCGTCAAGTCAAATATATCCTCAATTTCGTGTTTATTCATTCCGTTTCTCTATGATCAGCCAATATCGTCATATTGATGATATACAAATATTAAAATAAATATTAAATCCTCTTAGCAAGTTAATTTATGGAGAAAGCATCGTTTTGCATACTAATAATAGTCTTATTGGAAGTGGTTAATGGACTTTACTGCTCGACCAAATGTTTCAGATAAATTGAAACATGTATAGATTCCTCATAGCAAGGATGCTTTATTTGTGCAGAATCGATATTTATTAAAAACGGAGTTGCCAATTATGGCACTAATTCCTTTACGTGTGAAGTACTGCCTCAAACATATCTAGTGGCCGATGAGTTAAATCCCTTCTCGATGAATTACGACGGTTATTCTACCAATAGTCCTTCTCCAAAAACATGCGGTATTTACACTTTTTCTGGAGCATATACCGGCCATCATTACATTAACAAAAAATTTGCAAATATACCACTTAATCATTACGAATTGGTCATTAGGTTCGGAATAGGTTACATGGGTAGTTGGGATGCTACTGATCAACTACTCTTAATTATAAACAATGGTACTGTTTAAATTAACCACATCTTCAACTATAGCTGCTTCTATCCATAATTAATATGTGAAAACAGTAGTTCTACTGAAGGGATTGCCATAAAGGAATATATCATTTCTCATCGCTCCTAGTCGATATTTCTCAATTTTACATCTTTGATCAATTAAAGTGACCCTAGTGTAAAATTTTGGGGAATTAAATCATTATTAATTGCTGCAAAAATGTGTCATCCCTATTGCAAGAGCTGCTTTGGACCATCACCTCATGAGTGTTTTGCTTGCTTGCCAGGGTTTTACATTCAAAGTAATACTTGCTCTGACATTTGCCCTCGCAAACTATTTAAAAATAAATAGCTTAGCGTTTGCAGTCCAGAATGCACTGCTCCCTTTTACGGATCACGATAAGCAGACAACTCTTTAGTTTGTCTTCCATGCTAGTCAAATTGCATGATGTGTTTAGATGGTAGTAAGTGTTTGATTTGGTCTCCAGTTCATCCTTATAATTTTTGGTAATAAAAAAAGTAGTTCTTGATATTACTCGGACTTTGTATTATTTCTATTGTAGGATATCTAGCGTATAAGGTAATTAAAAAAGTGCAAATACTCACATATATCAAACAACGCCTAGAAAATAAGACTTCAGTTTACTATGACTCACAAAGAATTGGGCAAATCAATTTATAGGCTAATCAAGCATTGCCATCTTTCATCACAAGATCACAGACATAGTTATAAATTAAAAGCAATATAAATGTCGGATTGGCATAAGAGTCCTAAAAAGCAGTAAATAATGTATAGTCTGGGGATATAAACCCAATTTAAACAAAAGAAGATTGGCCGCATCTCCAATAAAATCCATCTTCTTCTCTTTCTCTGTCAGATTTTTAGTGATATTAAATAGCAATATTTTTCGTATTTATTTTAGTAAATAACTCAATTTCCTATCATTTGATTTGGAATAATTTTTATTTGATACAATCCATTATTTAACTTTAAGTTAATCTACATGCAACTTGGATAGTCCCTCGCCCATGATGTTTCAAACTCCATCGTCCTTATTAAACCTCTCAAAAGAAGTTACTTTAAAATATTCTTGTGGATAGTATTGCTGATTGGTATCTGCATTCTGCTTTCCGAGATTTCAATCAAATTGGCGATATTGATTGGAACTACTCTGTTAATTGGGGTTTACTATCTCATATCAACGCACAACAAACTTGCCCTCAGTTGGTTCTACTCGCAGCAAAATCAAAACTCGGCAGCTGTGACTCACTATGCGATCTTCGATATCTCCAGTGAATAAAAGGCATTATAGTAATAGCGCAGTCAAGGCAAAGTCTATATCGTAAAGGTTCATTTCACGAAATAGAATGCGAATTATTTCAAATTTAATTAAACAATCTACAAGGCGCTGAACCAAACAGTTGAAGTCATAAATTAAATAGACCTGCTAGATATGCTCAAAATTTAAAATACTATGAGTTACACGAGGACAGGACTCAATCAACAAAGAATTTAAATGTCAGAGTCACTTTACGGCAAGCAGAAAGGGTATATGACTCTTTCGAGGTGGCAAATGGTACATCGCAGAGTCAAATAGGATAAGTAGTGGTTTATTCTTATGCTAATTGCAGTGATGATTGCCCTTTTATGGAGTAAGCATAAATTTATTTAGACTTGCAAGTTTTATTAATCCTGCTGATAATCGACTTAGTTTCTGGAGTTATTTTGTACATTGAGCAAAATAGAAGCGCAACTATTTTTACGAAAAAATACGAATGGATCGCAACTAAGCAATTTAAAGTTATTCGAGAGGAGGTTGAAAGGTTAATTTTCTTCCAGGATATTTTAGTGGGAGATTTAATAATCCTCTCCAAAGACTAACAGAATGAAGAACAAACTATTTACTTCAAAAGTTTACTGATTTCAAATAAGCACCAAATTATAGTTCAATAAATAGATACAAAAGAACGAGTCGTGAAAAGTTCTCTCAGAAATGAAGGTCAGCTTATATCAGATAGAACTCGTTCGGATAAGTATGTGATCAAATCCCAATCCACAATATAAAACTCGGATTTATTTGGAGGATAGCACCTGATAGTAGCAGACAATCAATCGATTAGTACTGATGTTGCTATGTAGGTCTTTTCTTTAATATGTGGTTCTAAAAACCTTAAAAATAACAGTATTCTTCACTTTTCAAATAAAAATAAAAGCAAGCTGCCAAATTGATAATTGGATATGTATTGTCGCTCCTATATAGATAATTTTTATCGTGGCTCTTTGCTTAGTTTTAAAGATAACAGCAGGTACATTTACACAACAGTTCGATTAAAGTATAATGGATTAGATATTTCTTTCTGTCCTGTCTCTGCCTTCAATTATATATCTGCTATTTTGCTTGAACAGTTTATTATCTCATTAAAAATTGGCAAATAGCAACATATAAGTGTTTGGAAATACCGTGCATAAAGCAGCACTAATAAATAATATGCTTCTTAATTTCTCAGATCTTGTGGAGTTACAATTGTCTAAGGTTTTGTCCAAATATCAAATTTTTGATTTATCAATCCCACCTTTTGATCCCAATACCTAAACCTTAAGAAATAGTGCATCTTATGAATCCCTATTGGCACTTATTCTCTATGTTTCCTTAGGTCATTTCTAACAAAAAGATACCTTCTTAAAAAAGGTTTTTTAACGCTTCGAAGAAAGATATGCTTTTTAAGAGTCATTAGGCGCATTTGAAGATGTGGTGCATGTAGGTGGTCATAAGAAATGGTCAATATTAAGGGTTTTTCCAGAGGTTGAGACCGGATGGAGATCATGGTTGCTCAAATATGATAATAGAACTTTTTATGTCATTACATAAGGAACTTTTAGATAAGATAATAGCAATTTTTAAAAATTGATTGGCTCTAGGTAAGACAAAACAAAGGTTGATGTCTATATATCTACCGCTCAAACGTTAATATAAGAAGGCAAAAAATTTAAATTCATGTTCTTTAGGAGTCTAAAGGATAGAGACAGGACTGATAAAATTACTGAAACTCAAAGTCAGGATCTACAACGTACTGAGGCTGCTGTAGCAGCTGATCATAATAATCTTGGCCGATAGCGTCTATAAAAAAATTTAGAATTCGGTGCTTTCATTATCTTCGACAATGCTTTCAAGCTCGAGAGCATCAAAGCAATCCAAACACTGAGTAAAGCTAAAACTTAAAGCGATAAAAGACTATTGAATATTGCTTTTTATTCAAGCAAAGGTAAATAAACTATGGCTGGCTTCGAACATCTGCTTATGAACATCCCCTTCAACTACGAATTAAGTCAGCATGAAAAATATCTATTGGTGATTAAAAAAATAAAAGAAGGAGGAGCTTTGGTTATTGGCAGTAAGGAAGATCAGCCTGCCCTTCAAGCCGCAGATATATCTGTTCAATTAGATCGACAGATTGATGGAGTTATGGACAACCTACTTATACCCAGTGATATCTGCTTGAAGGAATTGACTTCTATTTCTACTTTATTGGATACAGGAAATTGGATGGTTTGGATCCAATTAGAAACAGTTAAATTTGTACTATTGGTTACCATGAGTCAAATTGTTTCCCTCCTTTTCTTAGGAACTCGAGGTGATTATGCAGTCATTGATCACCCACTTCTATGGGGAATGAGCCAATCATTACTATTCATCCTCTTGCCTCTTATCATGCTTAATTTTATACCTGTAAACTCTCTCTTATGCTCTAAAAATAAGTACAATTTCTTCACAGTTACTTTTGTGTCTCAGATTCTCACTTTATTTATGACTATTGTTGTACTTATCATTGCTGCTGGTTCAGATTCAATCTGTCCTCCTTCTTCTGCCCTTGAGGAAGACCATCAGAGTATTCGATTGAGAGTTCACTTTCTACAAAGCACTGATTAGGATTGTCTTAATATACCGCTAATGGTAACTGCCACAAGCGGAGTGATTCTTTTTTCTATCATCTACTTGGAACAAAATTGGATTGCTTTAAGCCAAGAATGGTGGAGATACCTTATTATAGGTTTGTGGATTGGAGTTATGTTAATATCTAATCTTCCCATGAATTTGTTTTGGGTTGGATTATGTCTACTAGCTGTTCTTGTTCTTATCAAATATTTTATTAAGTTAGCAATTTTAAAGCCGCGACAGCCATGATAGTTTATCTATACATATAAATTAATTCGATAAATAAGATTGATTGCTTACTTAGTATTATAATTTTTCATTTCCTTTATTATAGTGAGGTGCCTGATAAAAGTTACTATGTTTGGACTTTTATCATTATTAGTTAACAAAACAATTCACGATATCCTTTTAAATTAAATTAAATCTACTCTAAATTATTCTACAATTATTTTCAAATTAATGATGTTTCTTAACAGTCTTATAAAATTTGATCAGAAAAATCATATTGATATTTAACATTGGACATAAATTGATTATAATCAATTTATATATCGAATAACAGGCATTTAAAACCCAACCATGATTGATTTTACAGAAAATGAGCAAAGAAGAATTAAAATGAGAAGTCCCCCTCCAACAATGACAAATTCAGGTTTGTCTCTCAAGAAAAGTAGAGGAAGTAACAAATCTCGATTTTCCACTAACAGCAAACTAATGCAAAGTTCCCTCTTTCAAGTAATTAGAAACAAATTTCCGTCTAACTTAGGCCTAAATGAAGATCAAAAAGCTACAGAAATTAATTTGTTGAGAGAAATGATCTGTAATTTATAAAAAGATGAAGTTCGTTGGATTCATTCAGTAGTTTCAAATTTTAATGAAATTCAACATGACTGCACTACAATGAAGGTGTCCCTAGAATAGGCATTAAAATGAAAAAAATAACATCCTTTGATTTCAATTATTTTACTTTTAAATTCTTACCTAAATCATCAATTTCAAGTAATAATTATAAAAATTCTTTTATTACAAGCTAGTTGGAAAGCTGAATTAATTATCATAATTCTATTTTAATAGTTTAGTTGATTTTAATTTCTCAGAATGTTTCTTTTCATTTAGATCATTTATATAATTCTTTCAAAAAATGGGTCTGGGTAGTCTTCTACAATTTCTCAATTAGATCGGCACTTCATATCCCAATCTTTCCTTCTTCTTAACTCTTTTATGCTTTGCTTGGCTAGGTAACGCAATAATGACCCAATATCTAATGTAAAAACAGATACGTCACACACCTTCTAGAATTGTTTTTCTGATCACTTTTTCTTGCTCTCTCAGCCTACTCTCAATGTACCTTTTTTAGATAATGCGCTTTCCCATATCTTAAAATTATTGGTACATTGTACTAATAATTCTAGTATTGATGTGTGAACTGATCATTCCCCTGTGTCTTATCTTTAGACTACCTTTTGCAAGCCATACATTCAGAATCTGCTCATTTAACATACCCTTGGTTGGTTTGCTTGTCTGTTCGCTATATATCTGCCTGTTGGTCAAACTACTAAATGATATGTGGATTTAAAAAGGTCTTTTGAAATTTGAATTCAAATTGTTGATTGATATGGTTGTATATTATGGAGTATATCTTATGGCTTTAATGTCGGCTTATGGAGCTATTTGGTGTCCCTATGTTTATTACAACCTTATCAATCAAAAAGAAAGATCGAAAATTGTTCACGCAAAGGAGAAAACTAAACAGTAAATACATTTTATAATCGAACAAACAAAAACACATAAATATGAACTCATCAAACTCAAGGAAGGAATTGATAAACTTAAAGCAGAGTTAGTCTTATAAAAGAAGAATGGGGAGTCTACTGTGATGTGGCTATTTAAGGGATTGACGATGGGTAACCGGAAGAGTAAGGAAGAAGATGTTAAAAAGTTATAAGAAAAGCAACAAGAACATCTCAGAGAGCTTTAAACTTTAAAGAAAGTCCATGAGGACAGTTTTTTACACTATAGAGATATTTTAGAAGAGTAGAGAAGACATATGGTCTCAGAAACCCTATTTGGCAAACTATTTCGTAAATTTTCATTTGTGCTAGCAGCCTACTCAGTCACTCGTATAATATTAACAATAATTAATACGATTCGTGGTCGCAAGATGTCAACTGATCCAATAACTCGTCTCCTGAATCTTTTGGAATGGCTATCAGATAAATAATTTGGTCAATCAATGAAATAGGTTTCTCAATATGTTTCGTTTATCTTCATGGGATATCTAATGATTACCAGTGTTCGCTCCTTTTCTATGAATTTTAAGGCTTTTCTGGACTATATTCTCCGTCGAAAACGTCTAAATATTCTTGACTCTGCGACTCAAATATATTTCTTTTCCCTAGTTTATGGAGTCTATTTCCTTGCAGCTGTCATTTTGCAGCAATCAGGCCTCCCTCGTACATATGTGTATTATTTTCTTTATATAGATCAACTTTCGAGATGATAACGGGAAAAATAAACTTGCTTCAGCATTTCGTTCTGTTTGATTGGTTATTTATGGGGATGTGCTTCTTTTCAATTTGCCTGATGCTATTTACAGAGTTTCAACGTAGAGGAAAACTTGACGTTATAATTCGAGAGAGAAATCTTATCGATGCCGAATGATTTTTATTTACCGAGTTAATAATATTTAAAAAATGCTTTTGATTTTCACATGAAGTTTGTTGCGCCAATGTTGAAAATAATTTTATTAAAAATTTCTTTGGTTTGAAATTCAAATAAATGGTAGTATTACTATATTGTTTATAATTGTTTCTGAATGCATGATCCGAAAAGTTAACAAAGAATTCTTGGATAAGGCAATGACAGCCGTAAAGCTTCCTTTCACTCGTATGGCCTATCTTCAATCAAGCACAATACTTCTAATACTTATATTAATTACCGTACAATAATTTTAAACCTCACCTTCATTAGAAATGAACGATATCTTTACAGTTCTATGGTTCATTGGAGAAGTAGCCTCTTCACTAATATTCTCCAGCATTAGGCATATTTTAAATAAAAATAGTTAAACTGGCAGTCTCTAATCTAAACTTTAGATCATAACTATCAGGAAATTATTGATGAAAATAAAGTACATTAAATTTTTGAATATTCTCTGTAATTTTCTAAGCCTCTTAAGAAAAATTAAGCAGGCCTTCCAGCATGAGCAATTAAGCATATGTTTTTATTCTTCAATAGCTTACTTTCCATTAACTTTATTTTTTTTGGTAATCATTAATGCCACACTTGGTGTTTATTCAAGTAAAAGTTCAAGTATATAGGCATATTAGATATTATTAATAACTTTGAGTGGGAACCAATAATAGAAGAGGAACAAACTCAAGCATAAATAAGATGACCTATCATATCAAAGCAAAAGCAAAGCATGCCTAATTCATTTTAAAAGTTTATCTATCATTAATAATTCAGTAATTAATATTATTTATTTCAAATTAATGTTTTTTGTTTTGTATCCTTAATTAAAATGATTTTACATCGGCTAAGATCCTTCCTTTTTTCACCACAAAACATAAGATATAATTGCAACTCATATTTCTTTCATCCAGCAGAAAAAACATTCACTGCTCACTTATAAGGAAAATATGGATATGCTCGAACTCTCACTTTTTTTCTTCCTCATGGCTCTGTTATAACCCCAGTCTATATGCCGGTTGGAACGAAAGGAGCAATTAAAGGAATTACTAATCACCAATTATAAGAAATGAATTGTAAAATCATGTTATCCAATACTTATCATATAGCCAATAAACCTGGTGCATAGTATTTGGCCAAAATTGGAGGATTGCATAGGTTTATAAATTGGAAAAATAATCTTCTTACAGATTCCGGTGGATATCAAATGGTATCTCTCGACAAACTTTGTGAAGTAACTGAGAAAGGCGTTAAATTTCAAAATCCTTATGATTAATCAGCTATGTTCATTGGTCCTGAGTAATCTATTTTTATCCAAAATCAAATTGGCTCTGATATTATGATGGCTCTTGATGATGTGGTAAGGCCAACTTCTTCGGGTTAGCGATTGATTGAGGCTATGGAAAGAACAGTTCGATGGATTGATCGTAATATATAAAGTAATAAAAGCAGGGACAAGCAGACTTTATTTCCAATTGTGCAAGGAGGGCTAGATCTTAAATTAAGAAAAAAATGTTTGAATGAAATGATAGCCCGAGAGACCTCAGGTTATGCAATTGGAGGACTTTCAGGGGGAGAGGCTAAATAGGATTTCTTTAAAATTGTAAGACTATGTTGTTCAATACTTCCTGAATAAAAGCCTCGATATTTGATGGGAGTGGGCTATCCCGTTGACTTGGTGCTTTGCGTAATTCTAGGCGTAGACATGTTTGATTGCGTTTTTGCAACTCGAACAGCTCGCTTCGGAACAGCATTTACTTCAAATGGGCCTATAAAAGTTAAGCATAAGAAATATGAAAAGGATTTCACCCCAATTTAGAAAGGATGTCTTTGTGAGGGATGCAAATTTTTTAGCAAAGCCTATTTTCACTACATTTGTCGGCAATAGAATGTTGGTCACCTACTTTCTATCCATAATATTACTTTTATCTTCAGATTGATGGAATAAATGAGAGTAGCCATTTTGTAGGGAACTATTTCAGAGTGGGTCAGGTAAAAATTAAACAATTTAGAATTTTTCTTAATAATTATTATCGTAAGGAATAGAAAATTCCTAATTGGGTTAACATCGCTTTAAGTGAAGCACAAATGGACATAAAATTGGACTATCCTTGGTCTATAAATAAAGATACTGAGGACAACTAATTCTGTTGATATTTTGAGTGAATCTCATGCTTTTTTTATATTTCAATAATAATTTTCGCATGAGAAGAGGTGGATTACTATAAATTTTAACAATTTCTCTATAAAAATTGGTATTATCAGTACTTATAAATCACTTAATCTGCCAATTTACTAATTTGTCCATCTAATAGGTTGATTTCCTTTTCAAGACGTCCAATTCTTTATTTACTCTGGTCAATCATCTCTTTGTATTTTAAAATTTGTTGTTCAGCTTATTCATATTGTTCATCCTTCAGTTTTACCCTTGATGTCAGATTTGATAGGGTGTTTTTGTTCACCTCCAACTCTGTTTGATAGTATGATACTTGATTTTATAATTTTGATTTGCTTTGGATCAAATTGATGATCTTTTGATTTAGTTCTTCGATATAAAAATCTGATCCGCCAACTTTAGACTTTAATTATTATTATTTGATTCTTAACTACTTGACATTTGTACTCATCTTGATATTTTGTGTATTTATGTTCTCTAAATGTAATTTTTATTGTTCCATCTGTTTTTTCATGAGGTTGTTTTTGTCTCTAGCATATTCCAACTGACTTCTGAAAAGATCCTTCTGTTGCTAAAGCTCCAACATTTGGTTCTGTCTCAGTTGTGCCTCCTTATTTAATTTTATCATACTTTCAAATAATAAAATTGCAAATTTAAATCAAATTATTACTAATCATAATATCCAAATGATATCTTTCAAGAGGGTCTTTCAAAAACTTACAAGAGTTGTGAGCTATAACAGTTTCTTTGCTAAAACTCCAATGGCACCTCCTGATCCTATTCTTGGTATTAATATCGCCTTTGCTAATGATACTGACAGTCATAAAGTCAATTTAGGAGTCGGTGCCTACAGAGATGATAATCTTAAGCCAGTTGTATTTTCCATCGTCAAAAAAATTGAGGAGCAACTCATAGCTGACAAATCGTTGAATAAGGTACTTATTTATGTATTTAGGAATATATTCCCATTGATGGAATCGCTAGTTTCAATACAGGAAGTCAAAAATTGATCTTTGGAAAAGACTCTCCGGTTTTAAAAGAAGGAAGAGTCGTAACGACTCAAAGTCTTTCAGGAACTGGAGCGCTAAGATTAGGATTTGAGTTAATTAAGCAATAAATTCCAGCTCAGGTTGTTATCCCAAATCCTACCTGGTCCAACCATGAAAACATAATCAAAAGATCTGGCCTTACTTTTAGTTATTACCCTTACTATGATCCAGTGACAAAAAAAGTTAAAATAAATGATATGATATAGTTTTTGGGAAAATCACAGGAGGGAACTATTGTTCTGCTACATGCTTGCGCTCATAATCCTACAGGAGTTGATCCTACATTTGAAGATTGGAAAAAGATTGCTGATGTCATGCAAAAGAATAAATTAATACCCTTTTTCGATGCTGCCTACCAAGGATTTGCCAGCGGAGATCTCTTGAAGGACATTGCTCCAGTTAGATACTTTGCAGACAGAGGGTTTGAGATGTTTGTTTCTCAATCCTACGCGAAAAGTATGGGTTTGTACGGAGAACGAGTGGGAGCTTTACACATTGTACTGGAAAACAAATAAACTAGTTCTAGAGCTTTAAGTCAATTAAAATGGATAATTAGAGGTATTTACTCGAGTCCACCAATGCATGGTGCTCGAATTGCAGATAAAATTTTAAATAACGAAGCTAACTTTGAATAATGGAGTAATTAGTTGAAAGGAATTGCTGAAAGAGTTATTTCTGTTCGCTCTCGTCTCCGTTCTCGACTTGAAGAGCTAAAGACACCTGGAAATTGGGAGCACATTACAAATCAGATCGGAATGTTTTCATATACAGGTTTAACAGAGCCTCAATGTCTCCATTTGATCAACAAATGTCACATCCATATGATGAAAAACGGAAGGATAGCCATGGTGGGTCTAAATACTAAAAACGTGAACTATGTTGCTGAGAGTATTCACGAGGCAGTCACCACTGTAAAATGATTATTACATCATATAATGATTATTTTAATTTGATATTACTTGTAATTATTTTATTTAATGAAAAAGAAAAGATTTTCCAAAATAGAAAAATATCCATCCAATTATTTCATTGTTAACTTGAGAAATACATTGAACAATAGCCCTGATGAGAAAAAATTTATACCCTTCGTTCAGGAAAGAGATGGGTTAGGTCGATTAATCAAGCCCCCTTCCTCTTTATTAAAGAAATCTAACATTTTGTATTCTTAGATCAATCCATTAACTCATGAAAATCCGTCAAAATTTCGCAGCCTAATAAAAATGAAGGTCGAAACTATGTAATAAAATATCAATGACCAATTTTAATTTCATTAACCCAATAAATATAATTAAAACAGAAAAAATATAATAAGAGTTCGTAAAAACAGTCCATCTACAAAGAAAACAAAAACAGAGGAAATTATAATAATGACTTTACCAACTTAGCAAAATTCTGATCAAACGATCAAATTAAAGTCTATGACTTCCATGAGCCCTAAATATGGTTCTCCACGGCGTGAGAAAAGTAATATCTTGTTACAGACAGTCAATATCCCCCGCCAGTTGAGTATGCGATAAAATGGAACAAGGAAAAATGAGTATAAAACCGAATAACAAGTATTTTTTCCCACAAATTCTCCCAAAGTAATTATAATGAATACATAGACTACCCGTAAATGTAATAAAAATGTACTTCTTTTTGATAATATGAAATTAAAATGTACCTATTGTTTAAGATAGAATAAACAAACATAGTTGAACTAAAACGCTACAACACTTACAAAACCTTGAGTCTAAAATTGTCTGATAACATCCAAGCAGGTCACACCATGTTTTTCTAAAAGATGCTTGAGAGTAAAAAGTTGTCTTTCCAAATTAAAATGAATATTGAATCGACTTGATTCTTTTAATAATAATTTGTTTTGAATAGATTAATGATATTATATTATTTAATATTTCCTTTCTGATATAAATTTAACCACACAATGAGTAGAGGTACACCTTGCTTCGGAAGAAGACACACTAAGACTCACACTCTTTGCAGAAGATGCGGTAGAATGTCATACCATAAACAGCAATCAACATGCTCAGCCTGTGGATATCCCGCAGCTAGACTGAGAAAATGTATCTTTTATGTCATATAGATGGATGGTCCCTTAAAACTCAAAATAGAAAGGGTACCGGAACTGGTAGAACGAGATATCTGAAGACCATTCCTCGTGTCTATAAAAATCAGATCAAAGGAAGACAGTGATGGCTATATCTCTTAAATATTTAATGATTTATCCATTTGAAGAAAAAGGAAAGATAATTACAAAGTAATCATCGCTTCGTTAAATCTCTTCTTTTGGCAATGTTGTTAGCAAAAAGTGAGAAATTGAGCAATTGAGTTATTTTTGGCCGATTTGATGGGTTTTTCTGTAGTAAAGCTTCGATGAACTACCGGGCCTATTGAGTCAACTTGGATGTGTAAGGAATGCCCATAATATCGACCTATATAAATAATTATTTACATTTACAATTCTCTTGATGACTGTATTACGATCACTATCCTAAAATGGAGCCCGACCCAAGAAGAGCTCATAAGTGAGTATTCCTAAACACCAAATATCAACTGACCAGTCATACTGTTTTCTCTCTAAAATTTAAGGAGAAACATAGTCCAAAGTTCCACAGAAAGTTTTCCGAGTGGATTCGACATGAACTGACCATCCAAAATCACAAAGTTTTGCCAACCCTCCCGATAGGACAATGTTCTCAGGTTTGATATCTCGATGAGCTATAGATCTTCTGTGAAGATAAATTAAGGCTTCTATAACATCTCTAAGAAAATCAACAGCTTATCTCACACCTAATGTTCCAACCTTATTGATATAGTCAAATAAAGTTCCTCCATTCATGTACTAAATTACAAGATAAAAGTGTTATCTTTATTCAAAAAAGCCGTAAAATTTAACTATTTTTGGATGATCCAAAGAGCAATGAAGTTTCACCTCTTTAATAAACTGGTCAACCATGTTGAATTCTTTCAATTTTAATTTACTTACTTTCTTTATAGCCACTAAAAAGCTTGTTTCAATATGCTTAGCCAAATAAACTTCACCAAACTTACCCTTGCCGATTACCCTTCCAAACTTAAATCCTTGAATAATGGTAGTGTTAAGTTTTGGAGATTGTGGGGGAAATGCCACTGAAATAGGCTTTCCTTGTTGAGAATCTGTGCTTGAACAATCTTTAATGTTTATTAATCGAGATTTATTTAATCTTTAAGGCCGAAAATTCTTCTAAGATATGTTTTTTATTGGAGAATCTTTAAAAGTATTTATTGAATTTTTTTATTCTCTATTTTGATCATTGATTTCTTTAAATAAACGCTTGCTGACTTTAACGTTGGGGCTGTCATTGCGAATAACGGAATCAAGATCTGTTTGAGACTTATAGTGTAGTGAATCTGATATATGTGTTGTCGGCATAAAACATTGTGTAGGTGGTGTCACTGAAATTAAAAAGTGGGAGGGAGAAATAGGATTGTTAATATCCGCAATTTATTAAGTCTCTTGAATCTTTCGACCTATTTTTTTTGGCGATTCTTGGTGAATATTTTTAGGCTATTAAAATTTAAAGGATTTGTCAATGTAAATTTCCTTGTATGTTTTGAATAGTTCTTCGCTTCTCTTACGATATATACTCTGCAAGTCTTTTGGAACATATAGTTGATTATTATTTTCTAACTCATTTATGTTGGAGGTAACTTCTTTATTAAAATCGGTTTCACCTCGACTTGCTTGTGTAAGGGAATCAGGTTTGGAAAATTTTCTTTTCACCAAATTTTCAACACCCTCAATCTTCTCCTTTAGTTCCAAAATTGAATTTGAAAATTTTAAGGGCTTACAAATAGGAGATATATGAGTCAAACCTCTGCTGAAACGAGGATAAAAAGGTTTTCTTTCCGTCGAATATTTCTCTATATCCTTATATGAATTATTAATCAACTGAGTAGCGGATTTATTTTGCATGGAGTCTATTTTAATTTATTATGGTAATCACCAGAAAAACGCAAGATTTCAATTATTATGACAAGATTATTTAAAATGAAAAAATATTTCAATTGACAGTTTTAATAGTGGTCATTCTTTCAATATTGAACGAATAAAGTTTGCCATCTTCTTTGATTCATATTCAATTTAACATAAACATATATATTGATAATAAACAAAGAATCACAGTTTTTTATCTAAACGTCAAAAGGTTTTTACTGAAATAGTTCCTGATGTTGATTTAAGATGAAATTTTATGTAATTACACTATCTATTTTTGAAGAAGAAGAATTTGAATATTTTAAATGTACAAAACAAACAATTTATAGAATGCAAAGACTATGAGACATGATTAGAAGCATTGAATATATAATCTGACAAGATTAGTTTATATTTTTACGAAAAATCCCATCAAAAAGCTAAAATTAATAATGAAACATCAAAGCATTAATCTGATGATTTAATTAAAAAAGATGATATCCAAATAATCCTTATAAGTTAAACAATTGAAATGATAAATAAGTTGCTATTTATTAATTTTTTACTCTTGTATTTATTCATCAGCAATATCTTTAACAAGATAATAAGATGATTAATAATTTAAAAATATGTAAATCAATTTCAACAATCATATATTTTGTATAAAAA
>Ga0302188_10001077_pt1 | contig 22336 bp, 22 predicted proteins | sample II_Bog_E2_1_FD_198783 | JGI IMG/M metagenome (GOLD analysis project Ga0302188, IMG submission 198783) | Peat permafrost microbial communities from Stordalen Mire near Abisko, Sweden - II_Bog_E2_1 | ecosystem: Environmental > Terrestrial > Soil > Wetlands > Peat | place: Sweden: Abisko...
TGAGTGTCAAATAAATTCGGTAAAAACTGGGCACTAACATATCCGAATAGGTCTATAATAAACTGATGTAAAAGTTTGATAAAAACAATCGAGGTGAAGTATTTGTAGTATGACTTAGATTTCTCGGGAAAAGTTCAAGATAATGATGAGAATGCTCGTTAAGGAAATAAAAAGCTGAATTGATGGGTGACTATAAAATTTGAGTATCGTATTTTGAACAAGCCAACAATCATATCAATCATTGACTTTTATGCATTATTTGACTGTTACAATCATTTTTGCAGAGTATGGGCTATATTGGGTACATTTTCAAGTATATTTTTAATTACGTTTTTTGATGCTAGCTTAGTTCCAATTCAAAATATTATTTGCCTATTTCACAATATTACCATGACAGATCTCATCAATCGCTTCCGAAAACCAAAGCATTCTGCTTCCCCATCCCCTTCGAGAAGGATTTCTCCAAACCGCTTCATCCCCTTGACTTCTCCAGCTTCTCTTCTGAGTTGCTCGGTCGGTTCCCCATGCGGGGGCATTGGTTAACTGTAAAGTATGATGCGCAAAAACTAAAAGAAATAAGTATCAGTCGATGTGGTGGGCTAATAGATGCTACTTTTCTAAACTAAACAAAGAGAAATGCTGGCAAAAAAAATGTTTTTGATTGCCGCTATAACTATTCCGCTGGTCTTGCTTCCACAAATCGAGGGAAATGCTCTGTTTTGTCTGGCAATGCTGGTAATAGCTTATTTGCTGCCAAGTCAAGGTTAATTTCAATTAATACAGCGATGTCGATCAGCAAAAAACATATCATTTCAAACAGCTTAAAATTGATTACACCTCTTCTCTACAACGTTGAAGTGTATTATCTAATGAAGTCGGATGAATTAAATCATGACATCAATTGGGTTTTCGCCTTTCTCTCCCTGCTTGCAACCTCAATACATTGCGCTATGCGCTACTACAAATCCATTTTCCTGCTGGCATCCACACAGACTGTAGCTCTAGCTGTCAGTGAATCTACCACAATCAGAAAATGGATATATTTTCCTCGATATATTTGTCAAAAATATTTCTTTATTGCTGTCCTTGCCAAAAATTTGATTGTTTTACTTCTAATGAGCGGATTTATGCTGGCTGGATTATTCGGAAGCATGGACTGTTTCTAATGGTAATTTTTTCGCCCTTTATACCTCCTTAAAATGTTCCTTTTATTTTTTAGTTTGGAGCTCTACCTCTAGGCAGTGGATTTCATAAACTAAACAACAGTTACTCCTCTACAGATAATAAAAGATAAGGTTCCTATTTTCTTGAATTTGCTAAGACTAAACAACAAGCCTGAATGTTGGCCCGTACAATAACAATAACTCAGATCCACAGACAATGCCTGCGTAGCCTTTATATGCACACTCACAAAACGCCTTTCTACTTGTCGACTGAGACCTGGAAATCTCTGATTTATAAAACAGTACATGTGGTCTTATCTAGTACATGGATATTTTTAATCAGTATGCCGAAATAGAATTGTAACGTATTCATAACTTAATCACAAAGACATTCATGCTGCTTAAAGATTATTAGAAGATGATGAATTCCACAAAAACACCATCAGAAGACCTCTTCATCTACTTTCGGAAAATAATGGCGTGTTTCCTAGCTGAAGGTAAGGCCGTTGATATATTAAACCTGCTCGCAGACTGCAACTTCCTCTTTATTATATCTGCTTAAGTTGAACATTAGGCAGCATAGGGGAAGGAGTTCATTCGTGTTTCATAAAAAGTGAGGGATCTGATGAAAGGTCTGCGCACCCAACTCACATAAGGAAGCAAATTATCCATTTTAAGTGGATTCACTCGCAGCTAAATGATGATCAACTGCCTCCGATTGTCCTCGTGGGTGTTCGAGATGGAGAATGAATCGACCTGATTTAATAATTACTAATGATAACATCAGATATAAGTTATAATTAAAATGTGGAACATGATCAGTGGAAATCGGTTAATCGACCGCAAACGCAAATAGGAGGCGCAACGCAAGCACATCATCGCCCTGCATTCCATCAAGTCGCAGATCAACAACTCCAGTCCCAAGTAGTACGGCTTTCTTTACACACGACCAAAGGCTCGTCAGCTTAGATTTTGTAGTTCTTCTATTATTAAGAGCGATAGATGAGTATAAAGGCCAGCAACGATATTCTTTTGGATCGAATGATGAGGAGTTCGAGCGATATGAACTCCAGGCATGAGGACCTGGGCATGAAAACTCTTAACACCATATACCGCACCAAAGTTGAAAAGCAAATCGACGAGGGCAATCAGGTATCACTAATTCATATTTAGAAACTTGTCAGAAGACTGCAAGGAGCGCGGTCGGCCTACTGTAAAGTGAGGGAGTCAGGAAAGGAGTACATAAAATACAAGTCCAATATGGCAAACTCTCGCATGGATCCCTTCTATGACTTGGATTATCAAGCGTCAGCAGCAGTTGCCCCCCGCAAGCATGAACGGCCTTTCTCAGCCAAACATTGATAACTTTTTTTATTTAAAGTAGTTTAACTTTGCCAGTTGCTTTAAGATAAGATTTACAGATCGCCATAGATTGGGCATTATTCATTGAGAAAATAATGTGAAACTGAGAAGTGAGAGGGTAAATAAATTTTATTGGATATTTATGTCGGCGAAAAAGGATTGATTTCAACAGATTTTATTTAAATTCACATGTTGTAAGGAAGTCAGCTTGTTGATGGAAAGACCGGAGAACTGATCGGTGGAACCTACACTGGATATGCCACATCCGGCTATGTACCCGCTACCACCTATCAACAATACAATTCAGGACAATCCAACTATACAACTGGCAATGGACAGAACATCTACTACGGGGGAAATACAGGTTACACAGGGCAAATAATTCCCGGATCAAATGTTATTACAGGAGGAAACAGTTATGCAGTTGGAGGATCAGTTGTTCCAGGATCAACGACCGTCATCACTGGAGGACAGGTGGTTGGAACCACAGTCAACACTGGCAAGGAGGTCATCAAGGGAGAAAGCAGGATTGAATACGTTCCTTTTGAAAAGAAGATTGTGGAATACAAGGATTCGTCCAAGGTGGAACGTATTCCCAAAAAAGTCAAGAAGATAGAATACAAAGAAGAGCGCAAGATCGAAACCATTCCAAAGGAGGTCACAGTTACTGACTACTACGCAGTTGAGTACCTCAGACAATACATTCCTCAGTATGTCCCTGAAAAGAGAGTTTAATACGTTCAGGTGCCCAAAAAACAGATCAGATACGAATACATCCCTGTTGAGAGGTACCAATAAAATTATTCAGACAAATTGTCCATTATCCAGAACAACCTCTTGAAGTAGAAAGAGTGGGAGGCTACCAAACACAACAGATTGGAGCTACCTATGTCCAAGGAGGACAGCAATATGTTTCCGGAGTTACTGGAGGACAGACATATACTACTACCACTGTAGCCCAGCCCTCAGTGGAGAAAGTAGCCTACTCAACCAATACTGCTATCAGTGGAAACAACATTGCCTATACCACTGGGCCACAGTATACAACCACCTATGAGACAGTTCCAGTTGGGGAGAAGGTGACTTATTCTTCCAATCCTGGCAACGTTGTCTACACAACAAATCCACAATACACAACCTATGAGACACCTCAATACACCTACGAAACCGTGCCAGCAGGTTCCAACTATGTTGTCAGCGAGTCAGTACCCCAGTACGGCGAGAACGTGAGCTACGGCTACCCCACAAGCGGCAATTATGAATATAATTACACTAACGGAGACGGCTACCAAAAATGATTACGACAATATTGACATTTAAAAGATTATACTATTAGTTTCATTTACACAAAAGATCATCAATGCCAGTGCAGAAGCAAAATACTCAAGGAAGCATTAATAGATGAGAGTCAAACAACGTTTTTAGAGAGTTTCCACTTCCAACATCAGCGTGCAAGGTGATATAGGCCGCACGAAACATCGATTGCAGATCACTGGCTTTCACATGTTTGCCAACGTTGTTATTGGCATTTAGAGGATCTAAAATTTGCAATACCATGCTCTCTTTCTCGAGTTGGTCATTTGGATCTGATTTAGCCTCATAGTGATAGTCATAGTAGAAGCCGAAGTAGTACAGAAAGTCCAGCAGCAGTTTTGCAGGATTAGGCTCATTCCACTTCGCAATGCAAGATAGAAGCATTATAATCAGAGCGTATGTACGGATGCCTCCACTCTTTGGTTAGTTTAGCCTGTAGTAACAGGACAATTGTTTTAATATGTAGAACATTGGTCGCAAGAGAGGGTAGTTTTATTGCTGCTCCATTATAAAACGAGTGATAGCTCTTCCGTTATGGGCTCTGTCAAGTAAAGTCAAGTGAATATTCCTTGTTTTTGTTCCCTCTCCAATCTATACTCCGATCGAAGGCATTCTCACGTTTCGTGTTAGATTCACTTATTTACAAATGTTTGCTTTCTTCAAGGAGTCGAATATCTTTTCCAGCAGATCTTTTGGAGCGGAAAAATTGAAGTCATAAGGAAAGTCTCTGCGAATGATCAATAAATTAACATTTGAGGACTCAATCCATAGGCTGGTAGCGAAGGAGCCATACAGTTCGACAACTAGACCATCCACAGCGAGAATTTTATCGATTTTTTGAATCCAAGAATCGATTTCTTTCCTAGCTTAATTATAGTTTGCTAGGCATTGCTATTGAAAGGCAGCAATTTCCTTTGACAGCGAAGGAAATACTTCTACCTCGGTTAGAAAGGCAGTCTTAGTATATTAGTTATCATCGCCCTCGTATTTGGCAAAAATCCCTTAGGCATCCAACAGCAGGAATTTAATTTGATCATCAGAGTTTAGTTCCATCAAGCACTATACTTTGGTCTACGCCATTACCATTTGTTGGATGGCAGTTTGCTCTACTTTTTGATACTCAGCCAAGGCTCGCTCTGCGTAATCATACACCGTCTTCTGCTGCTTATTTTTTTTAGTGCTGTCACCACCATGCAGAAGAAGAAGTCGAATTATTTACGAGATAGCTTTGGTAACTTTTAGCTTGAGTTGTTTCACTGCGTCATGCAAGGCCGTGTTGCCAGTATCGGGCACTTGCCAATTAGGATCTGCTCCTAGTTCAAGCAGATACTTCACAATTTCAACTTTGCATTTCCGAATTGCTGCGATTAGTAAAGTTTGATTTCCGGCCTCCTTATTGATCTGCATCTACTTATTGTTACTAGGGCAGGTTCTCGCTCTAATAGTCTTCGCAAAATGGCATCACCATCTTCTCTGCTTTTGTTGTCTATGGCGTAAAAGCCTGCAGTGAGTTGTCTTATATCTGAGTGCAGCAAGTTGATATCCTTGTGGAGAAGGAGGGCATTAACCATTTAAAGGTTACCTTTCTCGCATGCAATCATAAGATTGCTGACATGATCTTGATAAGGCCAACTCTACCTTTGGAATCATAGAAATTGACATTGGCTCCTTTACTAAGTTGCAATTGATGTACCTGACGAGCGCCCGACAGAAGTTGGAAAAATCAGGTATCCTGCCCTCCACAGCCTTACGCAGCAGCAAGTCTAAATCCCCGTTCTGAAGTTGCTGTTGGCCAAGTTCAGCGATAAAGTTGTAAAAGGCGGGTCGAGGTTCCTGTAGTATGAGTCTAAGTTTGATGAAATTACTCATGATATTGGACTATAAATAGCACCATAGTTAATATCCATATCCAATTATCATAGCTTTATCAATAGTGAATGGATTATTTGATAAGCAACTGGAATAACTTTAGACAGCGAGCTTTTAGGATAATCAGAAGTATAGTAAACTATAGGAGTCATCATAATCACAGCGGAAAAGGGCTTTCCCTCACATCGTCGAAGTAGGGGTGACTCATGCATTCCTGGGCGGTAGGACGCTTATCCTCAGTTATAGCAAACTTACATGGTCGTACTGCATCATTTTGCAAAGGATGTCTAGTGCGTCTGGAGTTGCCAAGTGGCGGTTAGTTTCAGTCACAAAGGCAGTCAACTTTTGAGCCTTGTGATCGCCAAGAATTCTCTACAGAGCAACATCCATTTGAATATTATACTTATTAACGTAAGCATAAAGTTCCTCTGTGCCTAACACCTTTGTGATTTGTTCGAGTTGATCGTAGTTGTCGCTGCCTTTGAAAAAGGGTTCTTTTCCAAATATCATGCCTGCCATCATAACTCCAAGCGACCATATATCAAGTGAGTAATGATAATACTAATAGCCAACGAGTAGTTCTGGCCCTTTGAAGTATCTTGAGCTTACTCTGACGTTGTAGTCCTTATCGGGCAGATAAAACTCTCCTAACCCCCAATCGATGATTCTAAGCTGAGTTAACTCTACTATACCTTCTTTTGATCATGGTCAATCATGACGTTCTGCGGTTTTATATCACGATGCATGATTCCCATCGAATGAGCGTAGTGTAGACCCCTTAGTACCTGATAGATGTAGAGTTTGCAGTCTTTGGGTGTGAGGATCTAAAGGAGCTTGCGATAGTCGGTTTGATTCACATATTCGAAGATTAAACAGTAGACTTCGCCCTCTCTAACGATGTCAAGAAGCTTAACCGCGTTGTGCTTGCCTCCCAGCGCCATGAGTATCTTGATTTCCCTGTTAATTTTCTTAAACTTTACTAGTTAAAGTGACAGATACTGGGTTTGAGCATTTTGACAACGCATTTTTCCGAGTTGTTGAGATTCATGGAGAGGAACACTTATGAGTACTTGCCCCTCCCTATTTTGCGTTCGCAGACGTAGTTACTTCCCTACCTGTGTGAGTGAATGCTTACTTGGGGACGACGTTCATATTGTTGTCGTAGTCAAAGTAGCCTGATCCCCGCTTTAAAGATTCCTCAGCGAAAGCTCTCGGCAGTTTAACCACAACTTTTTAGTTCTCCATAGTTCAAAATATAAATTAAAATGCCAAGAGAATTATTTAACGCCCCATATGATGGCAGTGTCATAGCTTACGTTAAATGATAGATGAATCATTCTTCTATTGTCAATCATGACCGCGAGGGAGCCATCATACAAATTCACTATTGACAGTAAATAAATTAAAACTGCCTTATTGGCTTAACTGATTTCTGTTTGTGATCACAAGTCATAGAAGTGCATTATAATCAATGCAATTTTTTACGAAATATAAAGACTTGTTTGAAATTCCGGAGGTAAGCGCAGAGTTAATATAGGGCCTGTCTATGCCAGCTTCTCGACTTCGACTCGATAACTCGCTCTTCATCGATAAACCATACATCAACACCTACACCCAATAGTATACGCTAAATTCAAAACTACGCTAGCTGAAGAAAGACTATAACTCCTTCTAGAATTAAATCAATGCGTTTGGAGCCACCACAATTACTCCAAAAAGATCCATCTCGAGAAAGGACAAATCTTCCGAGCAAAGATCATTACCTAGACCTGAAAAGTATAACTAAAATCGATAAGACAATAAAAAGCAGGGGTGGGCGAAGGAGAAGCAGGAGGTGTTGAACGACAAAATGAAACGATAATAATGGCTGAAGGATGAGCAGAATAACATTTTAAAACATTCCGAAATAGACCACATTTTCAATAATAAGTTGAACAATATTTATGAACTCGACGACATTCAAAATCAGAGTCTCCCAAAACTGGGCAAACTCAGTGAAAGCTTTACTTTCCCAGCTCGCAAACCTAAACAGAATAATTTTACAATTAGACAGCGCAGTAAGCCCAATATTTAGGGAAGCAAAGAAATCAATAGATAAAGCAGAGTGGGCCAATCGAGCATGGCAAATTAAACAGCTGTTCAACGGCGCCAAAAGGCAATGAGCACGCTGTAATTCCGTAGAAAACGGTTATAACAGCTGCTTCGTACGCTTTGGTGATTGATATAAGTTTTAACTAATTAATGGCCTTCTATCTTTAAGATAAGGATTCAAGCAGCTGTAGCTTTGCATTCTAAATATAATTAGTAATGAACTTAATAAAAGGGGACAGTCTCCTCTCCAATATTTCCAACATTTCAGTGCTGATTAAGCCAGGAGAAGACTCCATTTTCAATATGTCAATGCTCAACAACAGTTATGCGGGAGATCAAAGCGAAAGGTTATGCTAAGTCAAACTCGATGACATCTTCCCGCCTTCTCATCACCACAGGGATAGTACTAGTATTTTCGACCGTATCATAAAGAAGGAGGATAAAGACAGTTCGCTGATGCATTCATACAACACTCCCATACTACCCCATGTTACCTATAATCACTTCAATTAAAAATCATGGATGATCACCCAACAGAAGGGCGTCTCGGAGGATGAAAACAGCAATGAGGAGCAAAAGGAAATAGACGATATTCAATAGGAAGAGAGTGAAAAAAAAGGTAAAAATTAGACAAAGAACATCCCTAAAAATTACGGGAAAGCAATAATAAGCTTTATATAAAAGTACCATAGTTTGGTGGGTTAAATTTGTAGGCATACTAACGTGCCATTCGACAATTTCTTGTAGTAACTTGTGCAATTCAAGAAGACAATCAACACAATAGCTGACCTGCGTCGATTGTGGATAGACTACAAGTACGCACGCTGCATGCGAATCATCAGCAATCTTTTTCTTCGCAAGTATTCCCTCAACTACATCTTTAACTCTCGCATCTGCAATTTCAAAAGCCATATCAAGTACAGACATCGAATGTGCGAAGCCATCCGCAACCCAAAAGCTTTTAGGCATATCAAGGACTACTGACAAACATATCCTATTTTATTCATTATAACCTAGATTTATCCATACCATACAGATCACATATAGAGAGAGGTGTCCAATTCCTTTGGTAGTTCCGCAATTTTAACTTTAAATCCATTTTGAACGTCCATCAGGACCGCCTTGTCGCTACCGCCCTCTTCCCCATTATTTTACTCTTAGTCTGCGCGAATGAAGTTAATGGCTAGACCTTTGGTTCCAAAACGTCCAGCGCGGCCAACTCTGTGTAGATAGGTGTCTCTCTCTGTGGGAAAATCTAAATAATGTTTGCATAACCATAATTGATGACAAGATTAACCCTCTCAATATCGATTCCTCTGCCGAATAGATCGGTGGCCACGAGCAAACGGGATCCGTTCGCCTTAAAGAGATCGTAGTTTTTAATTCTCTCCTCCTGTTTGAGTTGAGAGTGAATGCAAATTGGATTAAAGAGCTTTTGTCTGAGAAGTTCAGTGAGTTTCTTGGCTCTATCAACGCGGTTTACGAAGATAATCATCTGATTGAAAGCGAGGGTATCCAACAAGTGAGTAAGTTTTTAGAATTTCTTATTCTGCGTGAAAATAGAAGTACTTCGTTGATATAGACGAAGAACTGTGCGAGTCCATGAAGAATGAGTTTGCCCTCATCAATGAATATCTCGCTCTCCTTCTGCAGGAATTTCTTGCAATCCTTCTTCATTTCCTCGGGCATGGTAGCGCTGAACATCATCACTTGCTTATGATGTGGTGTCTTCACAAAGATGTCTTGAATATCTGCGCGCATCTTGGCATTGCCCAATACCTTATCACATTCGTCAATCACGAAGAATTTGCACTACTTTATGCATAAAATTACCTTGTCAAATTGGATCAGTTTGTGTTTGGCCAGATCGTACAAACGACCAGGGGTTGAAATTATTATGTGCGGAGTCTTTGAAGGGTCTTTTAATTCGGTCTCGTTATCTTACAAGGGGATTCCGCCAAAGTAGCATCCATACCTCAGTTCTGGTTTCTTAAAGTATCGGCCTATATGAGAGTGAGAGGTACCCAATCTTTTGAAATCCTTATAGATTTGATGTGCCAGTTCACGGGTGTGGCATGTGATAATAGCTTGATGAGGCTCATAGTTATCACCTTCTCCTGGAACAATTTGATTTAAGATTGAGATCACAAAAACTGCAGTTTTACCCATCCCTGACTTTGCTTGGCACAGAATGTCGTGCCCTTGGAGAGCAAGAGGAATACCCTAGATCTGGACCTCACTTGGATGCTAAAATCCACACTCGCGAATGGCTCTCTTGAGCTCATCTTTAAGGAAGAGTTAATTCCAGCCGGTAAGGTTGGCTCCTTGGTCTTTCTTAGGTTGGTTTTCCTTAGGCTTCTCTTCATCAGAGCTCTCATACTCAGGCATAATGTCAGCCATGATTCCCTCCTTTAAATACAATTATAGCATAATTCAACTCTGTATATGTCTCAAATCTTAGTTTAAATTCTCATATTTCCAACACAATATTTGCACTTGTTTATTCGATTATGGAGGTTATCCGTAAAGATACAGATATTTCTATAGCTTGCAGCTTTGTTTAATTTTCATTAATTGAATGAACTTAGAGGAAAAGCTACGAGAGTAGACCTATCAGTTGAAGAATTAAATTACTGACCTAAAAAATGCATTCGATCTCAACAGGACCATTCTGCTGCTTCTATCGAAGGAAAACTACTGTAGCGACCCTTAGCATGGTCCCCTCCTGCAAATAATAACTCGTCTCACTGAAGTCAACAATCAGATTATGCTAAGCAGTATGGACCTCATCCAGTAGAGAAACTCCCTCAAGCAGGAAGTACTTTCCTCTGAAACAGATTTATAAACTAAGTGATCAACTCAATCAAGTTCACTAAAAGCTCACAGCTGAACTATAGGGCAAAAAAATGGTTACGGATGCAAGTGAGTATAAGATGATGATGCAAGAGTAATTTAGCAATCTTAATCGTTAACTGATGGCTGCCAATGAATAAAGAATAATCCAAGAGCAGGAGGTCGATTATTGGAAGCACAAAAGTTAAGTACCTATTTGCATTGACTCAGAATATATAACAATGGTTCAGTGAACAGGGGAAGTAACTACCTCATTTCGAGCAATAAAAACCTTACTTAGGCAAGAAAAAGTATGAATCAAATCATGGTTTTAAATATTAGATAATGAATCAGCAGCTGAAGCTCTAGAATAAAAAATTGAGGCTGTATATTTAGGAATTGTAAACCAAACTTGTCCTTTTTATTAAAAGCTATAATTTGGACGAGAATCTACATTAAAAACAGCAGGAGTACCCCTTTTTCAAGAGTAAGATGAACTAGATTGAAATGTTTAAGCATGCTCTCAATGACTTGAGGATCAGGAAGGGGTCATCCAAACTATTTGAGGGAGAAATACAGTTTATTCACCACAAAACGCAGTAGAATGAGCTGTTAAGTCAGAGAAGTAGAAGCTACACTTGGCCACGACACAAAATCTTTAAACTAGACATCACCATGCGAGAGAGTGATTAGATTGACATTTAAATGTCTCACTTTTAATCAATTGTTTCGGAAGGGAAATTAGAGGAAGAAAGACGAATGTTGTAAAGCTCATGTGATCCTTTTCTAGTAATTTAATGAATATTTGATCTAATAAATTCATCTATATTTTTTCGTGATTTTATGCTACTCACATTAATTAACCGAAATTGGATGCCTCAAATAATCCATCAGAAAAAGGAAGAAAATTAAAATATCAAATAAAAGTATGTAAGGGATGCAAAAATAATCAAAAGATGGTGTTGCAAGCAAAATCAATTTTAAGATCAAGAATCAATTGATAAATTTTGGCCATGGAATCGACGTGAAGTCAAAAATACTGTTGCATGTTCAAGCCAGAAAGCGGAATGATATCGAATGCGTATGGTTAGTGTCGTAGTACGAGTGGCATGCCTTAACGGCTGACTTGCAGTAAATGATATTAATAATTTGTCAGAAGTGTTCAACTTATAACGTGATAATTTTAATAAATATCAGATGATGCTAAATGTTTTAGAAAGACAAAATGGTTGCGGAAATCAGGAAGCTGGCAGAGTCAAATATTTGCATCTCAACTCGTAAAATGCAAAACTGTTGCAAAGAATCAGGTAACTTTAAGGACAAATTATTTCATTAAAAAAGGTGAATGAACTGTTACAGAACTGCTCTAAATACCCTCTCGATCCTGTGGTGAGTGAACTCAAGCAGCAGATTAGAAATTTGGAGGAATCAGTGGCACGACTAATGAAAACCAATGATCAACTTGAGTGTAATGCTTTGATGAAAACACAACTCATCTGCTAAAATTAGAACGAGTTCAAATAAATTTTGAACAATTACGAGGAGAAGATTCTGGAACTCAGAATTAAATGTCAAACCAGCGAGTTGCTGCTGAGTCAGATGCATGAACATCCGCTCGGTGAGAAAGAACAAGAGTACGGCACATCAACGCAGCTGAATCTCATGTGCTTCAATTAAATTAATGAACTGCGCATGATGCTCAATCGCTTTAATCTTTAGAATGCTGAGCTGAAGTGCGTTATTTCCAAGAAGGAGTAAGAGAACAGTAAAATAAAAGATCAGCTAAATCAGTGTGAGCTGGCCATAAAGAGCGGAGATGATTGGCACACCTACAAACAATCTTTGTGTGACTCTACCAAAATGAAGAACTCCATGGTCAACAATGATCTCCTGCTGAATGAACAGCTCACCCGTCACAGTCAAAAGAGCAAAATAGCTGCAGCCATTCTGAAAACATCAGGCAATCCCGCCATGGAGATGAATAAACTCAAAGCCTTGGTTATTAAATATTCACAAGAAAACATCAACCTGAAGGAAGAAATCAAGAAACTGCAAAGAAGTTTGGGCTTGAAGAATTCTTAGCAGAAACAATTGAAGGAAGCCTGTAGAAAGCTGGAGCAAACCATAAAAAACAATAAAGTTTAAATGGAGTTTTATAGGAATAACTTTAAAGAACTTACTAAAGTCACCAAGGAAAGGAAAATACAGTACTATGATCAGTTCTATGAAGCATAACTACCAAGTTTGCGCCGCAAGCAACAGGATGAAAGAGAAAGCATCATCCATTATTGGAAGGAATGGGCTCAAATGCATGGCACCTTTGCAGAAAAGTTAACTTTAAAGTCAAAGACTAGCCATAATCATAGACACAGAAATAGAAGTTGCCCATCCAAAATGCTGTAAACTCCTGACGATCAAAATAAGAGTAAAATTTGTACGGACAAATTTGAGTAGGAATCCATCCTTGGCTTTATTGATGAAATTCACGATATTGGTTCATAGACAAATCCTGAGTTTGAGCATTAGCTAAAAGAATCTGACTAATGCGAGCTGAACAGTCTTCAAGATGCTTTTTCAATGATCGTAAAGCCGACGGAACCTGCCCTGATGGGTCAGTTTAGCATAAGGCAATCTCACCAGTTCGTCGAGCTCGATATCGATTTAGATGATTGATTCTTTAGAATCATTATTATAATAAATGATGATAAATAAAAAGTTAATTTGATTCTTGAGATTGAACTGATAATTCTATTACTCGGTTGATATCCAATAATTCTTTATATATAGTATTAAATTATCATTCCAAATGATAAATATCATCTTTTGGCTTCTAAATTTCAAGTAGATTACTCTTGGAAGACGACCCCCTTGACAATATTTCATCTATCCACGACAGGTACGCTGGCAATGAAGTTTTATAGATATTCTTTTGCGAGTTTTTAATGTTAGTTAGAATGGCCTCCAACTGTTTTTCAGGGATGAGTCTCTTTTTATTGAGCTGAATCAGCTTTTACTGGCGATCTGCATGATTGAACTGATACATTTCTTGGCCTTAGCATAGGCAGCAGCCTTCAAGGTTACAATCTCATTTTAAAGCTCTTGGATTTGGCCACTGATGTTTTTAGAAATCAGATTCATCTCATTATGAATGTTTTGAATGATGCTCGTCGTTCTAGCGTCAATCTTAGATATTCTCTTCTATATTTATGATTCTCAATAAGGCAATCCATACGCTTGGTTTTTAGCTTTTGCTCTTCTTTTTTAATAGAAAGCTTTGTCCTTTCGACCTCTCGTTTTTCAAAAGTCGCTGCAATTGCGTCTGGAACTGTGGGTTTAGTGACTCGAACTGCGATGACTGCATATATTTGATTTTACTTTCAATGCCAGGCGCCCATTCATCACATCCTTTCTGTAGCGATCCCTTTAAACTTTAATCTAATTCGTTAAACTTGTCGATAAGAACTTCCTGTAAGGTGTGACTGCTGCAGAATTGGTTTATTTAATGGCTGCATAACTGAAATGATACTGGATTTTACTGAAGATCCAAGTTTGATCGTAGGTAATTGTATAGTTCTTGATCGTTTGATGAGCTAACTCCTTTCTCAGGCGGTTCACCACCTCTATCTTCTGGAAATTTAAAATCACACCACTGCTTGTTCCACACTAATTGAGTTGAGGGGTACTGGTATCTTTGTGACTTAATCAGTTTGCAATGTCACCTGCACTTAGTTGTAAGTTGTCAGAAAAGGGATCATGAAATGCAAACCAGGTTAAGTCCACTTATCGAGTAATGCTCCACCTCTTTTGTAGACTCCAATGTTTCCGTATTCAATAATGTGGAAGGCTCCCGAATAGTAAAGAACTACAAGTAGACCTCCTAATATCTTTACAATATCCGATATCCCTGCCATTTGAATATTATATAAACAGAGTATATTTAACGACTCTAATAGATAAATATTTTCAAATCAGTATCTAAATTCTTCATCACTTCGATCATCAAAATAATTGACAATGACCTCGAGCTGTTACTTTTGAACATTTATGATATTCCTTCAGACTTTTAGGTATAATAAAAATGAGGAAATTTCAGTTTAGAGGCGTTTACTTTTTAACGAAGCAATATATCTTAGGCTCACCTTTCATTTCTATTTATAATTATTCTACTTCCTTTTATTAGATAATAATCATGCATCTCCTCAAGGCAACTGTCAATGAAGACAGATTGATGCGCAGCCGTTCATCTCTCAAGCAACCAACCCTAAAAGAATTTCTTCCTTTTGAGAACTAACGCGATAATGTCGGTCGTCTTATCAAAGCGCCCTTTCAGTAGACGGGAAGCAAATCGATTAACTCATCTAAAATGTCTCTTGAAAAACAATCTGCCTTGCTGGAAGAGAACATCCATAAATATTTCAAGCACAACAACCGCAATGGCATGTACTAAACTAATAAAAATACAATCTTGAAAAAGACCATAATCAATCTGATGACAGGGGATGTACCTGTGAAAAAAAAGATAAAAAGCATGGTATCTGTAAAATAATGGGTCGACAAAATACGAGAGAGTTGCGATATTAATCAGAAATTTTGTCGCACTGCCGATAGCAATAAATTTAGGAACTTCAGTAGGGGTAAAAAAAGTGTTAAAAGAGTTCAAAGTTCCACCATTCATCGATACAACTTCGAGCATTCTCCCCTTCGTCAGATTAGTTCTACAGAGTTATCTCCACAGAAACCGACTCAGCGTTCGGTTTCCTGCAAACAGTCAAGAAATTATGAGTAGTACCCTGAATTGCAGCGTTTCGTTCAAATGCAATCCCTCGAGATGAAAACGCTGGATAATTTCGAGGAGAGTCACGTGAAATTTCTAATGAAAATGAAGGAGTCGAAGCAACTAGCATTCTAATTGCGACATAACATCTAACAGATTGACTATTATTGATATTAGATACAGTATTCAATGATAATTGGACAGGTCCATAAACAATCAAATCTACAGCAGCATTCTTTTGGGATTTTCAATTAAATTTTGGATTCGTTTTAGGAAGAGAACAGCATCTTTACCATCCAACAAACGGTGATCATAGGTTAGGGCAAGGTACATCATGGGACGAGCCACAATTTATTCTCCTCGGACGACTGGTCGATTGATTATCGAATGCATACCCAAGATAGCTGTCTGTGGAGGATTGATAATGGGTGTTCCCATAAGTGAACCAAAAGTCCCTCCATTAGAGATGGTGAAAGTTCCTCCTTGCATATCTTCAATGGTGATTTTGCCATCTTTTCCCTTTTTAGCAAGAGTGCCCAAGCCAAACTCAAAATCATGGAATTTCATGTTTTGACAATTCCTCAGGACAGGCACTAGAAGTCCGGTTGGAGTGGCCACAGCAACTGAGATATCAATATAGTTTCTTTTGACTATTTATGTACCGTCAATGACTGAGTTAACCACTGGGTATTCCTGAAGGGCGAGAGTGGCTGCCTTTAGGAAGAAGGACATAAATCCTAACTTAACATTATATTTCTTGAAAAAGTCTTAGCCGAGTTACTATGTAATTAGAAGGGTACCTGTCTCGTTTTTTGAGCTTAAAGCATGTCCACTTATTGAAAGGTGGTTAAGAGAGCGTATGTTGTTTGGGCCTATTTGAGCCTTTGAGAGACCCGCTGCCTCAGTCTGGACATTGGTTCTCTTGTTTCACTTCTTTGGCCTGTGGGTACTGATGGAGTTGATTATTTTTTAACTTCATTCTTAGGTTTTTCAGATACTGGTTTTTCCTGTGTAGGCTATTTTCCTGGTGAGGATTTCACTTGTTCTGCAGATTTTGGAACTTAGACTTTTTTATCAGCAGATTTGGGAGCTTCAGATCCAGCTGGTTTGGGAGCATCAGGATCCACATCAAAAAGTGGCTTTCCTACTCCAATGTTGTCTCCTGCTGCTACATGGAATTTGGTGATGACTCCAGCCGTTGGACTTTTGATTTAAACTGTAACTTTATCAGTTTCCACATTAGCGACAGTCTCATCAAGGTCAACCCACTGTCCCTCCTTCTTCACAAACTCTGCGATAGTGCCTTCATTAATGGAATCTGCGAGGAATGGTAGAGGGAACGTTTTGCCTGTATTAATAAAGATGAACTCGCAAATTGGTATTGAATGGAACTTAAAAGATAAGGCAGCTGCTGTTTCTGTCGTAATAAATTGCCAGCCAGCCTGGATAAGTTTCCAGCGTATTTCATCATTAACTATAAATATAAAACATTTTAGATAAATAAAATTCGGTATGAGGCAATACTACTAATAAATTTATACTCAATCAGAGAGATCAAAAATTATCGACCATTCTATCTGATGAAATTGCATAGTGGAGGGGCTATTGGTTTCCACAATGAGAAGCAATCGAGTGCATCTGACTATTTTGAATTTATAAAAATAAAAATATTAATATTTTTGGGATTTAATGGCATTTATAATACTAATCTTACCACAAAGCAATGAGTAGAGGAACCCCCTGCTTCGGTAGAAGACATACTAAAACCCATACTCTCTGCAGAAGATGCGGCAGAATGTCATACCATAAACAGCAATCCACCTGTTCAGCCTGCGGATACCCTGCTGCCAGACTTAGAAAGTGTACATATTGTCATTAACACAGACGGATGGTCTCTCAAGACTCAAAACAGGAAGGGAACTGGAACTGGCAGAACCAGATATCTTAAAACAATTCCCCGCGTATACAAAAATCAGATTAAAGGAAGACAATGATAGCTTTGTATTTTGTGGAATACCATACTTTAGCAGTCATTCATATCATTAGAACTACTGCATTTCTGCTATTGTTATTTACCATCATTAATTTGGTATGCTGCAATGGCGACTCTTTTGATACCTTATTTTTAATCAATCACTAATCAAGGAACCGCAAATTATTTCAATGAGTGAAGGGTTTCTATTTAGTAGTAGTAGTATTATTGTAAGGAAAATGATCTTAATATAAAGGTCAATTAACATTTTTGTCTTTTTATGAAGAAAGATGCTCTTCGAATTCGGACTGAATGTCGATGAAGGTCGGACGTTAGGAAGCCGTTTTTTTGAGACACTTGTGCATAATTTGAATGAGGAAAGGCGGCCCTGGTGGTTACTCAAAGTGATGATCATTATCATATCCGACTAATCCAATGACTTGTTGTTCAGACAAGCCTTAATAGGGTATCTTCTAGCTTAGAAGCTACCAAATTATCACTCCAAAACTGTACACATCAGCAAACTAATCTATTTTCTCTTCATTCCTGATCACTTCGGGGGCCATCCATTGATAGGTACCAATTCTGTTTTTGTATTTCTTTTGCTTCTTCTTTTGAGCAGAAAGTCCAAAATCGCATAGTTTTACTTGCCAGTCCTCTCCAATCAGCACGTTTGAACTTTTTAAATCTCTGTGCAGTATCTTTTTCATGTTATGCAGATAGACCATACCCTTTGCAATGTCGAAAGCAATCTCTATCTTCTACCTAAAGTTGAATTTCTTCTTCTTCTTGTGAAGCTGATCGAAGAGACTACCATTTTACAGATACTCAGTAATGAGAGTATATTTATTGGCAGTTATGCACATTCCCATATACAACACAATGTTGGGGTGTTTCAAATCACTGATGATTTCCACCTCTTTCATAAAATCCTCTTTGTGATGATGCTTTCTTGTTTTCATATAGTCCTTTATGGCAATTTCCATTCCAACATACTTACCTTTATACACTTTGCCATATCCACCCTCACCAATTTGTTCCAGCTTTTAAATATCCTTTTCTTTAATTAAAAAATCTAAACTTCGATGTATCTTTAAAAACTCATATAGCTATCTTATTTCCGAAGAGTTGTGAGATTTATCTGTAGTTTTTTTTCTTTGCAGCTCGACCTACGATCCATCAGAACTAGTTGAGCTTGACTTATTCTCTTCTTTTGCATTCTCTTCCTCTTCTTTTTTAAGGTGTTTTTCTTCCTCACTGTGCCGATGCAAATTGCTCTCGCCTTTTTATCCGAACCTATTAATGACACTACTCGATTTATGAACACTATTTTGATTTTGATTGTAATGATTATTGTTACTCTCTCCTAATTATTTACTGTCCTTTCTATTCAGCTCTCTTTTCTTTGAACTGCTTCTTTCGCTCTTGGGCTCAATTAAATCATTCAGATAATTTTATTCGTTCAAGTTCTTTGAGAGAGAGTGCAACTCGATAGCCGCTGAGTCATACTACCTCTTCCCCTCATGTTCTTACGAGGAATGATCAATCCCCTCAATGGTCAATCTTTGAGTACTGCGAAACTCCTGCTCTCCTTCATTCTATGACTATGAATTTTCCTCTTTGATGCTTTCTTCGAACACTGGATAGTTTTTGACATTATTAAGTTTCTTCTTCATTTTGGAGGCAGAGTTTAATTTGTAAGACAGCTTTTGCCGATTGGATTTTTTCTGCACCCGACTCTTCCCCGAATTATGCTACAACTCATTGAGAAAAATGATATAATTCAAAAACTTCTTCCGATCTCCCATTTTCATCTTGAGGTCGTCCTTCAATTCTTGTTCACTGAGACTGATGAGATCTTTTCCCTTAATTTTATTCTTGTAAAATGTCTCCTTATAAATTTTAAGGTCAACTGCATCCAAGTAATCAATGACTTCTTTGATGGTCCAATCCTTCATTGCCTTAGTGAGGCATTACAATTTGGTTAACTTGCATAACCCATAGTATTTCAACAGAAAGAATAAATCGAATTGCTTTGTATATGGGTTTTTATTTTCAAATTCAGTGAGGTCTTCGGTGTTAAACCTTTACTTATCCAGAGCCAATGTTGGAAATTACTATTCATGACTCTTGGAGGGAGGGAGTTTGATATGCTATTTTAGTGATCCATTTTAGTAGTACTCATTATACAACTCTTTCTTTTAGAAATCGTAGTATTGACCCTTACCATGCTTCAGCCCATATTTAAAATCGCCGATGTAGTGCGAAGAATTTTGTAAAATGAGCTTACCGCTGCCATAAGGTTGATCATTTTGCCATTATCCCTCATACTGCATGCCCACTTCCTGATAAACCTGCAGTCCCCTGCCTTATTTCTTGCCATTAACCCACTCCCCCCGATAAAAATCTCCATTGGCATACAGCATAGATCCATTGCCATGGGGTACTCCATTGAGTTCTTCCCCCTAATACCGATCTCTTTTGAAGGTGAGGTTTGAATCAATGGAAGGATCTCGTTTGGCTGGTGATATTTCAACGGAGAAGTTTTAATTAATCTATGATTTCTTTCGAACGACTTCCTTTTTAATTACAGGCACCAATTATTTCTTAATTGAGGGAGGACGGTCACGACAACAATAATTGAAGAGCCACATCTTCAGAATATATATCGAGTGATTATTATATAAATTGAATCGCGCTCACTTTTTAGCAAGGACGCATTAGGCTGATTTGAAATCGGGGTTTGGCCAGTGCATAACTGAAAGGGAGAGTTTTGATCCTTTAAATTATTATAATCATCCTGAAACCTTATATTTGTTAGTGTAAATATGAGAATCAACCTAATTTTGGTTTTGTCAGCCCTGCTGCTTCTAGGAAGTAGCTCTTCGATAAATTCGACCATGTCTTTAGCAGTTACCATATATAACGATGACTTTGCGATGGTTAAGGATGTGAGGGAGATAACTTTCGATCAAGGAAATAGTGATCTTTACTTCACTGACGTATCATCCAACATTCAAAGTGAAACCGTGACCTTTAAAGCCATCAACGATACGGAAAACATCCGGATTTTTGAACAAAACTTTGAGGCCAATCTCATCAATACCAACTCAATCCTTCAAAAATATATCAACCTCAACCTCTAGATATACGTCAAATTAGGATAAACCAGTAAAAGAGTCAACGGTACCCTGCTGGGCTATAACAGCGGATATATCATGCAAACTTCATATGGAATTGAGGTTCTCAATAATGTTGAAGGAATTTCTTTCCCCTCACTGCCTGATGGATTCTTTACTCTTCCCACTCTGAGCTGGAAGGTCAACAGCCTCAATGCTATTACCACTGACTGTGAGGTCGCATATAGAACTACGGGATTTTCATGGAAATCAGACTACTCAGTCACTCTGAGTGCGGATGAAAATAATGCAGATTTTGGAGGTTGGGTCACTATCGACAACAGGAGTGGAAAGAAATATTAAAATGCAAAACTCAAACTGATCGCTGGAGATGTCAACATTGTTTCACCTCCGACTGCCATGTACGCAAAAAATGCTGTTCCTATGATGTCTATGGTAGGGGATGCTGCGCCTGCTCCTTCCTTCTCGTAAAAATCATTTTCAGACTATCACATGTACACCCTCAGCCAGCAAGTAACTCTGAATGATAATTCCGAAAAGCAAGTTGAGTTCATCCCGAAAGTATACAACATTACTGTTCGGAAATATAACTCTATTTCTATTAGTGCTGGAGGATACTCTGAAAATAATATTAAAGCTAGCAATAATATTTAAATTAGGAACAGTAAGAAGAATCAACTTGGTATTCCCCTTCCGAAAGGAACTGTCCGAGTGTTCAAGACAGATGATGCAGACGACTCACTTGAGTTTATTGGAGAAGACAGCATTGATCATACCCCTAAAAATTAAAATATCACCGTTAAAACTGGCAACGCTTTCGATATTACTGCTAACAAGTACTCTACAAATTATCAAACCTTTGGAAATGGCGGATACAGCGCAGACTTGAATTTAACAATTTCTAATCACAAGGACGTTAGCGCTGAAATTGTGGTGGAGTTGAACAAGTATTACGGTGACAATCTGGTAATTACCTGGACAACTCTTGGCCTGAACCTCTAGACTGTGTCTTCTTCCCTTTTAAAGATAACGAGAACCTACCAGCCAAATGAGACTTTTAGTCTGCTCTGGAATGAAAACTACAGACCATGATAATCCATCCTAAAAGATATACTAAATCTATTGAGCAAATAAGTGTAAATCTCCATTTATTGTTTATTCATTATCTTATAATTACTCCACTTAACACTCAACTTTTAGTTATTCTCAAGCAAGTCGAATTAGGGCCAATTCTGGAAAATCAAAATGAAAGAGCAATTCAGTAGACAATGTATATATTTAATAATGGAGTGAGTACAATCATTTTTTTTATTCTCCTTTGTCCTTATCCGATCCTTCTGACTCTTGAGCTTTCTTTTTCTTTTCCAGTTCGTAATTAGCGGAGTCGAAGATTCCCCCTTTTTTAGCTACTTTGGGTTGTTTTTTCTTCTTCATCAGCTCTTCAGCTTTTCTACACTGTTCAGCCATTTATTAATCGAACTCCATGGTTTTCTAAATCAATGATAAATTATTATTTAAAATTCTTCGATTTAGAATATACACGCATTTTGCAAAAACGGATTACATTATTATGAAGGGCGAAGTATGATTAACAATTATTGTAGCCTTTATTGAATACCTTAGTAGTAAAAGGTAAATCAGAGAAGATAAGTATTTGTTGTGTTTGTTTTGATGTTGTATAAAATGATTTGGGCAGTATTCAAATATTATGATAATATCACGACTATAATCATATTCATAGATCATATATTTTGCATTAAAATCGTGGGGTTGGGGTTGGGGTTGGGGTTGGGGTTGGGGTTGGGGTTGGGGTTGGGGT
>Ga0302188_10001079_pt1 | contig 22293 bp, 17 predicted proteins | sample II_Bog_E2_1_FD_198783 | JGI IMG/M metagenome (GOLD analysis project Ga0302188, IMG submission 198783) | Peat permafrost microbial communities from Stordalen Mire near Abisko, Sweden - II_Bog_E2_1 | ecosystem: Environmental > Terrestrial > Soil > Wetlands > Peat | place: Sweden: Abisko...
TCACCTTTATGATAAAATGAAAAATAGTGACTTATCAAGGCTAAAGAAAGAACTTAAACATGAATAATCTCGATCATTGAAGAAGTTTGAGCATGCAGCCTTGATCTTTGAAGGCCTGCTTATGTGGAAGCAAGCTGGACAATGTTATTTTAGCGGAAAATTCTTCTAAAAAGCTTTTGTGTGCTTTTGCAAGGCTTTTATGAATAAGCAAGCTGCATAGTCTCTTGAAATGCAAAATAAATACAGAGAGGCTGCTGAGTTCTATGAAAAAGATGGCAACTACCTTAAGGTTATTGAATGTCTCGATTTGGTCAATGAGTGGGTCCTAATTCTTGAAAAAATCAATTATTTTTCAACTAAAATGAGTGAATACGAAAAACAGGCCCTTCTAAAGAAGTACTCAGCCCTTGCCCTTGAGGAGTTGGTGTATTAAATAGAATTTTAGCACGAAGAATAAGGCTTGAAACCTGAAAACAATAGAGTTGAAGTTATAGCAGAAAGATAGAGTGACGAGGAAGAGGAAGAGGATTCAGATGAAGATCCCGAGCTCGCTGCTGAACGTGAATACCAAAGAAAGCTTTCAGCTGAACTGTCGAATAAAAATGCCTCTCGTAAATAGTCCGAGGCATCCTAATAGGCAAAGATGATCTAAATAAAGGACTCAATATGCTAAAAACTAGAAGTGAAAGCTTAGAATGCAGTTCAAAAAATCGTAAGCTAATAAAAAGCAGATATTTCAGTTTCATTCTCGGATCTAAATGAAAGTTCGTCCATTCAGCCAGAATTAATTGAAGTCAAATAAGAGATAAAACCTGAAATCCCTGTTTCAAAGGACATTTCAATGTCGTTCTAAGACCTAAACTAATCCTCCTAAAAGTAGTGTGCTCTCTAAAACAACCTAATTGCCATTAAAAAATAATAATAAATATAACTGTAATCAATCTAATCAAGTTTCTAAGATCTAAACGCCAAATACGAGAATGACCTTGAGCCTGATCTCTAAAGCATCAAATCGATGGTTGATCCAGACGACATTTGGATTAAAAATTCAATTTCGGAAATTACCAACAAACTGCAATCAGAATATTCTGCCATTGATGATTCTGAATAAAACTACAATCTTAATGTTAAGATCATTAAAACAAAGGGCAACATCTTTGTGCAGGATTAAATCATGAAGAAGATTGTTAATATCGTCTCCATTATCAACAGCTCCATCTTAGAATTCTTCAAACAGTTTAAGGGATACCAATCACTCATTACTGTGAGCAACAAAGATCAGAAGGAAGAAGTCTAGATCGACCAAAGACCATAAATATCGGAGTTTGAAGATATTGATCCTAAGTTCATCAATATCATCCTTGATACTCTCGAGTCGTTCAAGCTTTTTAAATTGTGCCTATTTGTTTGCAACCGATATCATATGCCATCAAAGGCTGGAAGATATCTGATCTCTTTGGGAATGAAGTACTCCACCAATTGTATATCAAATAACGTAGTAAATCCTATTCTTCTCGCTCCGAGTGCTTATAGAAAAATAGAGATTTAAAAAGGTATTTTGGCCTCGATTGCTCTGCACTCTATCTACGAAAACGTGAATGCTGAATTTTTGAAGGTGAAAGTAACTGACAAGTAAGAGGACAACAAAAATTCATTGGGAAGCTACTTTATCTAGGGATTAATTCTGTAGGGAGCATATAAAAAAGCAGTTTTTATGGTTAATCCCCAATAATCACTGAAGATCTTAGCTAACTATAATGACTTCCAAGCTTACAACAACATCTACAGACAGAAAATACTTAAGAATTAAGAAAACGTTAACTCCTTGAACTTCCTTCTTTCACTACCAGCTAAAACCGATTAAATTGAGTTTACGCTTATGCTATTGAAGAAGGCCGTGTTCGATTACTGCGTGGTCTATAAATTTTAAACAATTGGCCTGCGATATTACAAGGAATTCGAGAACAATCCACAATCTCCTATTGAAGATAAACTAAAACAATATGAAATTCCATCCTATCTTACTTTCGCTGATATTTTATTTAAAGATAGAACCACCATTATCACTAAACTAAGGCCTTTGATTTAAGACGGGTACAAGATCCTTCAAAAGGGGAACAGTCTACAAGTATTCGACTTTATTTCTCTTCTTCTCATCATTATTCACAACGATTAGTTACAGTCCCAGCTCGTATAATAATTCACCATGGACTAGTTCTTGTAATTTTACAGGTGCATCAACTACATTCGCCTCGTTCTGAGAAAGATAACTGGAAACAATGTGATCAATATCATTGACGGTGTACTCAACATCCATCAATGTTATCGGGTTAAGTATTGTAAATCGATGACTTTCATCAATGACATATTTTGTTTTGTGCATCGAACATCGACTGTGGCGAACGAGTTGGTTGAGAATGCAAAAGTGAATGCTCACCAGTTTGCTTACTTTTTCGAGCAAGACTATAATCTGATTTTATCGAAAACTTCCAGGATAGTTAAAATAATTAGCAAGAAATATGAAAATAGTCTCATAAAATTGTACCGTAAGAGAATTGCCTTTACCAAGTATGGAAGTCCTCTCCTCTCTCAAGATTTCATCTGCATGGAGGAAGAGATTGTCTTAAAAAAGGCTTTGACTCTAGAGATTGATTTAATTATTGATCCTAAAAAGAAAAAGAAGGAGGAAAAAGTTGATAGAAAAAAATCAAAATAACTCAAACCAAATATAGATTTTAAAATGCACGGAAGAGACCAAATTATGATCAATGAGGACTACAGTGAAAGCGAGGAAAGTGAACAGGGATAACAATAGTTTAAGCACTATCGGCCAAGCATGAACCCTAAAATGAAGTATCTTTCCCCCTTGATGCTGCACAGCTTTTTGGACAGTGCCAAAAGAGCCAAGTAAATTTTAGACGGCAAAGATCTGTACGGGTGTGCAATGAACAATTATTACAGATAATATACTGTTAAAATGGGGGGCTTTAATCTATTTGATGCTGTTTAGTTTAAAAAATTCAAAAGAGTAGACCTCTTTGCTGAAAACATCCTCTCCATCTTTGACAGCCTTACCCTTTATGCTAGGCACAACTATCTCGCTGAGATATTAATCCTCCTCCTTGTGCAATACCGCAGTATTGATGAACCCAAGGGTTTCTCTATCTCGATTACAACTTAAAACCTAAAATACTTGTAAAATTTATAATTTATGTCTGTAAAAGATCAAGGCGAAGCAAATGAGCATAAACTTCACAGTGAATAAGTTCAATACTTGTTAGTCAACAGCTACGAATGTATATTTAACTGCAAAAACGAGTATGTTTGTGAGATGAGCAAAAAAGATCTGGCAAACATCATCTGCGACTATTTATAAATTTTGAAGGATGAATAGTACTCTCAGTTCGTTAATCTTCCCAACATAATCCTTTGTTATGTGCTAAACATTCAAAATGATAACGAAATAAACGAATCTCTTCGCAAGATCATCAATCTGTACGCCAAATAATGGAAGCTTTAGTCCTTGTATCCCCTGGTCGACAGTAAAAGCGTGAATGACTATGCCAAGAAGAGAGCTGCGTTTATGGCCACTTAGTATCGCATCATAGTTGAAAAAACACACAATATTTTTGTTGAAAATGTTGGTAGTCTTGACAAAACAATTGAGCAAAGTGAATTTGATTACTAAATTTAGGGCAGAATAATAGAAGGAAGAAAAAAAGCAGTCAGTAAAATCATTCGATGGTGGAGGGCCAAGAGACAGGCTTTAAAAGCTACCAATTCTCTCAAACAGAATTATCTATAATTGGCTGTCTAGCCTTCACTGATTGAGCAAGTTAAAAAGCCTGACAACTATATTTTGGGGGACATTCGCTTGATGGCCTCTCTCCATAAAAGCAGCGATATTTTTTCAGAACTAAACCTGCTGATTCAGACTGAAAAAGCCAGGTAAGATCTGTTATCATTTTATTTGGTTACAACAATTGGCTCCTCGCTTGATTTCCATTTCATACTCATGAGTTTGAACAAAATCGAGGAGTGTCGCAGTAAATATTTGGAGTACAGCAGAAGGGATATCGAATATCTTGGCGGTGATGATATCCACGAAATTAGAGAGGAGATGAGCGAGATGCTTCGAACCATTGATATCTGGAAAAACGACGAAAAGTGGTTGCGCGAAAGGAACATCAACTTAAAGAGAAAGAAAGTGTTCGAAGTCAAGTGGATGACTAAAAACTTAGCCTTTACCAATATCCTAAAGAAGAGGGCCGGGCTGAAGAAGCAGGAGAAGTTGCAGCAGAAGGCGCGCCTCATCAAGAGACTCAAATGATCACCCTACAAATTTATCTAACAATCAATCAATTAAATTAGAGAATTTGGGTTAATTATATTATGAAATGGTTATCATTAATATTGCTCGCAATAAATGACCACTCAGCCCATCAGCTTTATGTCGACTGGGGAGTAGCTCTTCGAAAGGAGGGAGGCGCAGTCTGCCTTTAGACTGGTCAGCCCGAGAAAGACCAAGATATCAAGATTTTACACGGGGCGCAGTAAGGATACTTTAAAGGACAATTAATTTTTGTAATTTCTAAACGGGAAGAAGATGATTGTAGATCTCCCAATTTTGAAGTTTCGAATCAATAGAAACAACAATGAACATGTTTTCAGTTGTAAAATTTAGAACAAAACAAGAGGGAGGCTAGGGAGGAACAACCACGCAAATAATATCAAACTCATCAGTGAACCCCAAAGATAAAAACAGGCCTAATTTAAAAGAAATATTATTTGGAAGATTTATTAGCAAAAATTGGAGCAGAAGACCATCTAGTCCTTGAAGAGTCCCTCCGATAAATTTTATAACTAAAAGCTGAGTAAATCACTGAATTTGGAATAGAAGTTTACTCGGAAATAGGTCAATTTTAATAAATAAACCAATTTTAATTTTTCAAAGCAGTCTCACTTCCCAACACAGACTCAAATAACATCAGTACGACTAAGATAAATCTTCAAATCGAAACCAAGGCAAAACTTAAAGAAAGTATCAGTCATCCAGGAGCTAAAAGTGGAGAAGAAATAGTTAGCCAATACCCAAACGGGCAAAGAGATTATAAATCGACGTAAGTTTATGAGTCAGCCTGCAGAACATATAACTGTTCTAAGAGTCAATAATTCTCGAATTGAACCGTGGAATTTCCATCATGATGATCATCTCAATGACAAGTAATATTCTGATAACGTTTGATATTCTATCAATTATTAAATTGACCCACAATTAGTTTCATGACTGCTTGATAATTCCTCACATTTATAATTCATATTTGTACCCCTATTCACACTAGAATGCATCGTAGATTTATTTAATACTCTTCATTGATTTTTGTAGCACATTTATGGTCGACACGGGAGCAAGCACTGGTACATCATAATGGAATCGGTGGTGATTTTGAATTCTCTTCACGTCAATGCCATAGTACTTCATAGAGCATTATATTTAGCGATGATTTTCATACTACCCTAAAGTCGATACGCCTTCATAATTGCCAAAGTTATCTGTGAGTACAAGCTCATCGACTGAAGATTGAGCAGCCTTTCCTTCAGCAGCCATGGTTGCCCAACTACCCTCGATAGTCTTCTTCAATTTCGACCTGAAGCTTTCCACGCTGTACTCCAGGAAAGTGTAGAACTGGTGCATTTCCCTCATCTTGTTGCTCCAATCCGACTATTTTGCAAATTTTTGCTTCAGCAGTCTTTTCAAGTCACCTATTTTCAGAACCTGGGCTAAAAATTTCTCGATGATCTTTTGATGGGATTCTATCTTTTAGTCTATTTTTCCTTTTTTACTCATTCTCTACTTATTTGTGGCGATTCTGGCCTCAATCAGCTTGTCCTTTTCGGTAAACGTAGCCTGAATACGCTATCGAAGATCATCAAAATTGTTATGCTGGTTGAACACTCTCAGTTTGGAAATCAAGCTTTCCTTTCTTTCATTCAAACTATACTCTGGTTCCGTATTATTCGAATTAAAAGGAGTTTCCGTAAATCGCAAATTGTCAAACTATCCGCTTCTGTCTGTTCCAGACATGGTTTGATTCAGTTTGAACTACCTTTATTAGTTCTCATCAAGGCCAAGTTCGCCCATGAGGTCAGCTCTCATTATTTATTGTTTCAGCAAATCATAAAGTAGCCTCTCCCTGCGATATCTCGAGAATTTAACCAAGCTTTCTTCCTTCAGATATTCCTTTTGCTTGAGCAATTCTTAGATTTCATCTCTCTCTCTTTTAGTGTTGGAGTCCATCCCATCTTCCTCCTAGTCATTGTAATTGAGCAAGTCTAGTTCAATTATCCCATTATCATCAAAAGAACTGTTTAGTTTCCTGACATATCTGTTTGGCAGTTGCTTGGGAGATTAAGTTCCATGCTTTCCCCCTGCCTGCCCTCCAAATTGACCCTGCCTTAACGAATTATTTTTGTTGGAATGAGAAAAGCCAAAATTGCTCTACTGGGTTCTTGCTTTTTACTTTTCCCTTTACTCGACATCAGAAGCCTGCCGAAACATCGATCTTTGTCTTTCAGATGATTAATTGGGTAAATAAAATTTAAGAAGAGCTGAGTTCACCTATAATTACATTTTCTGAGAGTGTGATTCTTCGAGTCGCTACGACCAATCCTTTCATCGTATTCAATGCCATCAGAATCCTCGCTTTCTTCAATATCTCCATCTTTCAATTCAAAAGTCCTCGCATCGTTGCATGAAGATTTCTTTTTATGTAAGCCAGGCACACCGTCATTGATAGTTTTCTTTTTAAATTTATTCTATTTTTTTTAGTTCGGTTTCTAATTGTTTTTATCGCTGCTCCTCCTCTTTCCTTCCTTCAGCATTTAAAGCTATGATTTTCTTTTCATGGACAGCCTCGAATTTCTTGCTTTTCTATCCTATAATTTGGACAAATGACCCTCAAGATCATTTTCGTCTTAAATTGAGTTTGAATATCGATTGAGTGACATTCTTGGCGAATTGATTGACCTTCTGTAAGTGAATCTGGCTGACTTAGTGCTCGCTTATTGATCAGTTGGCTATTTTTTAGTGTTTGCTTACCCATCCTCCATTACATTTGTGTTTTGTCCCTATTAGGGCTCCCCTTGTTCTAGATAGTCTTTAATATTTTTCTTCAGATAATTTTAACGTTTTAGGCAAGAAAAGCACTCTCCTTTTGTCGACCTATTGCACGTATGTTTAAATTATAAATAGGCCTTTTTGCGAATCCCTTCAATGTATTTTAATATTGTTTATAAGTTAAATCGGTGCTCCTATTTTATTATGCGAATCAACTCTCTTTTATTAGACAGCTCCTTTTACCACTTCTCCTTTGAACTGCTCAACAACTCTAAAAGCCATTGTTTAGCCGCATCTATTTTGATTGATCTTAAAGAGGGCTCATCCTTTTTATTAAATTAACAATTTGTCTTGGTTGTCAAGTCTACTTTTTGCTATAATTGGTGTTTTTGTTGAATATCCTTGGGAAATGGTTTCTTTTAGTTTCTATTGGCGTAGTGCGGCTTCAGAATTTATAGGGATGGATTTTTCATGCTCAATTTCGATTTATCTATATTAGAATTAGATTACAATATTATAAAATCCAATTCGTATCCAACAAATTCGCATAAATAGTTTAATCAATCAAGTGAATGAAGTTCTGCTGCCTGCTCAATCTTTGTCTTAATTTATTACTTTTAGATTGATTTTTATATGATTTATTCTTATTTTTACTATTTCTCAACTGCCTCACTTTCCTCCTCTTTTTCCACTTCATCCTGCAATTGATACTTTTATCCGTAAACTTTGGCTTATTCGAACCCAGCCCACATTGCGAAATGGTGAAAGATTATTCCAGCAGCCACTGAAACGTTCAAGCTGGCAGTTTTTTATGTGTATTGAGGAATATACACGTAAAAATCGCATATCTTTTTATGGACTGGCAGGATGCCCGTTCCTTAATTCCCCAAGAAGAAAACAGTGTTTCCAGTAAATGGATGAGTTTGAATAGGCACGCTCCCTTCTCCGATCTCGACTCCACATACTCGAATTCCCTAAGCGTTTAGATACTATTTGCACTCCTCCAAAGAATTGAAGGGTTGATATTCGATTTGCTTATATGTGCCTTGATTGCCAAACATTTTAAATTATTTGAGGATTTTCACTTTCTTAGATTAGGGCCGATTAGATATGTAAAACACTTTGTCAAGGCCAAAGGCGCAAGCGCTTCGAATAATGTTACCGACATTATTCTTTTTGGAGATGTTGTGCAGCAGCAGAAAACCTTTGGGCTTTGATCCGATCATCAACAACCGATATCTTTTCTGATATTATATAATTATTAAAAGGTTATTCATTTTAAAGAATTCGTCAGCCCATACTTCTCCTACCTAATTAAAGTTTAAAGTTTCATTCCTCACCCGAAGAGAGAAATATCTCTTTTGGCGTTTCTGTCTCTGATAATAACAGGAACATTTATAATTATTTGTTAAAGAAGAATGCTGACTCAATTGGACAGTAAACGGCAGAACAGAATTACCGATAAAGCTATCGTCTTAAAGATTCGGCCCGAGCTACAGTTGAAAATGAGACTTAATAAAATATGGTAGCGCAAGAATGCTGCTGAATCACATCAAAATTATGTAAACGAATAATCATCGATAAATTCTATGGACAGTATGTTTAATAGATCCACTGAACTTTCACAATTAGATGATCAGAACTTTTAGGTGCGCCCGAAAAGAGAAATCTCGAGACGACTGAGTTCTTATCAAATATACAAGGAGGAGCAGAAACACATGAAGGCTGGCCATTATAATAAGATTAGAGAATGGAAAAATAAATTTATGATGAAGACCAAAACCAATATCAAACGAGAGTCACTCAAATTCTTTAGAACAAAATCAGTATCGGAGTATCATGGCAAGAATAGTAGGGCTTGCATGTTTAATTCGATTCAGCAAGCAGATCACCCACCGTAGGCTGACCATGATGAGCTTAAATAAAAGTTGATGGCATGTACGAGATCAGGCAATCGGCAATCCACAAGCAATGACGCCAATCTGAAAAAAATAAAAATAAAACTGGAACTAAATTTGTTATCTGCAAATCTGAGTCGGCAAACTTCGTAGTATTAATCACTAAAACCCAAGATATCAACAATATCGCCCAGCATAAAGTCAAAGAACATCAACAAGTATAACCTCCTCGAGGCAAAAAATCGACAGAGAATGTCAAATATTTCCCAAAGAGGTCGGGACAATATTTTTACAATGAGACCATTCGAGACTGAGGGCTGCCGCCCTTGGTCGGGAGCAAAGGGGGAAATGCATATTGGAGGTGATTTCTTTATTTTTTGAACTGCTTGAGCAATTAAATACAATTTTAATTTGCTGTTTTCGTTAAATTAGAAAATTCTAAACAATTCGTTAAAAATGGATCCTTTCATCATCGTCAAAAACTACCGCCAGCAAAGGCAACCCTTTTTCGAGGAAACTAATGCACATCCAGCCCGCATCTGCCTTGCCGAGCTTGATGCTAACTCACTGGTTCGCCGATAATCAAAGGCTAAGAGGTTCCAAACCCTTCATGAAGAAGACAAATAAAACTTTGACTGCATGATGGATATGGAGGAGAGGGAATGTGCCATAAAGAAGCTGCCCACCCCAAATCAGAATAACCTCATTAATTACTCCGACTATGACCTCATCTACTGATATTGCTTTTTTATTCTTGATAACAGGAAAATGTCAATATTCAACCTCTTAAAATGGTGTTGATAAATCGAATTGTTTTAATATTGGTTCCAACTATCAGTGATCGATCAACAGCTTTTCTTTAGTGCAAGGCTGAGTAGCAATGTCACTCTTTTCCTCATTTTGATTCCATTTACACTCATTCTAAGATTCTTTCATCCATTTTGGTTGTTTTTTTTCTTATTTTCCATCATCAGTCTTTCGGTCGTCATTATCATCTTATCCTGATTGTAGTTCATTTGGTTTCTTCCCTTCTTCACAGGCATCCTATTGGTGTTTGAAGTTCTGCCTTAAAAAGGATTCACACTTTTTGATTCCATTCTCCACAATTTAGTCTGAACTATCGAAATCTTCATCCATATCCTAAACTATGATGCTTATTACAGTAAAGACAAGTTAATTCTGCAGGAACCGAGTCATGCCTATCTCCTCGTCTAAGTAAACCTGATATTTGGTCATTTTGGTCTTGGAGATGAGTACGATTTACTCTCGATAAGTTTTGAATTGTTTTAGCTGCTTTCGGTACTTGAAGAGAGATATAGGTGGCAGAGCAAACATTGTGGGGTTGGCTTTCTTGGACCGAGTTTACATGACAGTGGTCTGATTGATAGATTGCAATTATGAGTCAAAGCTATAATTAGTCTGTTTAAGCCCTGACTTATATCTGTGACTAAAATTAACAGAATATTATAAACACTTGATTTGCTTTTATATAAGCTTGACCTTCTATTGATGGAGATTTATGGCTCTTTCCCATTATATGGGGATAACGTTTCTCTAGACTTGAATTGTTTAATCTTAATATTTATGACTTTAAATGAGCATAGCTCTGAAGTTTAATTTAAAATGGATTTGACTATTGATTAGAAAATTCAGGCGGCGACCGAGCCCCTTCTCAAGCGCATTGCCACTCTTTAAGAAGACTTCAAAATTATGAAGCTCCTTATGGAGCAGACAACCAACGTCAATAAGAGTCAAGTAACTCAAAAAAACAGCCAACCACAAAGGCTTGGGACATAAAAGACTAAAAACTTGACAGACAGACGAATCAGCAAAACTTAAGAGGAAACTAGTAAATTGGAGGCGACTAACAAGAATGCGAAAGGTGCGAAACCACTTGTTGAGACTAAAGAAACAAAAGCCGAATAGAACAAAAAAACGAAATCCTAATTAAAGAAGGTTGTTAATAAATAAGTGAAGGAGAGTGGAAAGAAGGTAGTACTAGATTCAACTCTTGAAAATACATCGAAGAATGGAATTGAAACGGAAGTCCTAAAAATTACCAGTAATGACTCAGTGAACAATGAAGTGAAACCTACTGTCGAAGACTAAAGTCATGCTAGTAAAGTTTAATAGCCTTTGAAGAAGTAGGAAATACAATAAAATGGAGTTTCTGTAAATCATTAAGTCAATTTAAGTTAACTGAGTCCGATCTAAGATAAAACAATCAGTATAGAGGAAGAAAATCTAATGGATAAGGTGAATCAAGAGATTGAAATGATGAAAAATCAGGAGACTTAAGTGGAAAACACTACACCCGCCAAATCTGAAAAATAAGATCATTCCATTCCAGTTGTTGAAACAGTTTTCGTCAGCCCCGAAACAAAGAAGCTCTAATCGGTTGAGCCAGGATTATTAAAGGGAAATAATGAATAAAAAGGAGTTATTAATTCAACAGAAGGGATAGTGGCTGACCCAACAGAAGGGATAGTGCCAAACTTAACAGAAGGAATTGCGGTTAACCAAACAGAAGGAATAGTGATTAAGTAAGAAAAGGCTGATATTAAATAAACAGCTTAAATTATTCCGAAAAAAACAGAAGCAGCAATTTCTAAAACAGAGAAAAAACCTATTGAGAAAAACTCCTCCAACACAGCCAAAAAAGAAACTCCAAAGACCATAAAGCAGACTGATAACAAAGGAGATAAAATGAGAAATTCAGTCCAAACCAAGCCGAAAGTCTAGACCAAAGTTGTCCCTCCTTCTATTACGAAGGCTACAGTTAAATAGCCAATTAATAAGTAAAAAGCTGCAGTTAAAAGCGTAGTTAGTTCAGCAAAAAAGACCTAATCAAAAGAAATTAAGGTTAAATCATAGCAAAAGAGTGATGAAAATGGTAACTTGACAAATGCTATAAATATGAACGAATAAATAAGCCAGCCTTCAGAAAAGCAGTAAGTCCAAGCGAGCATGCAATTGTAAACAATGGAGACGGTGAATGTGTGATGGTAGTTTGATGATGATAAAGTAAATTGCGCATATAAAAGAAGCCTATATTTATTTATGCCTTCTACTAATTATTTGATTCATATTCCTAAGGAGTTAATGAATATTGATAATAATGGCATAATCATAAATCCTTGAGCTAATCTAAAAATTTATCGCTTTGAGCCTTTTATTTTTCATAAATGACCCTCTCTTGCTACAGCAATTTGTTCTTTTCCTCCATTAGAATCTACTGTTGGAGAGCTTCCTTCATTTAATCCACCACTGCATCGGTCTGAGGTTCATTCGTAGCCATTATCTCAGTAATCATTTTATTGTTTATCATCAGCTCATCCATTCGGTTATTGAAAGTTTACATTTGATTGGACATTGTTGCTGCATCGAAATTGTTCATTTGAAGATTTGCAGCTTGGGTAAGGGACGAGAAGGAATTCATAAACTTTTAATTGTTTTTCATTGATTTAACTTGTCCCACCATGAACTACATTTTCATCGAAGTTCGCTCACAATTTTGGGCTAAGTCAAGAAAAAAATACCTTATTTTGTTTTGGAAGCAGCGCTCATGAGATACATTTTGGCACCTTCTTCGTTATTCTTTTTGAGTGCATCCTTGGCTTTTTTTTGGTAAGTAGTGGCTTATTTCTCTGCTTTTTTGGCAGCTCGTCCCAAAGCTTTGCACTGCATCCTCATTTATATGATGTTGTCTTCCATTGATGGCCTTTTTGCGGGTGAAGGTTGCTCTTGTCCCATCGGATTTTGGTATTAAACTAAAATTATATACATTCTGTCAAACTATATTTTACTTGTATGAAATCAAGAGCAGGATAGATGAGAATAAAATAATAACATGAGGAGGTGGACATACCGTACCTAATAAAAAATAGTCACGCGGAACCAATGCACTAAAACAACTAAAACAACAATCGGCATGATTAAGATTATAATTAGGATTAATCATTAGAGGAGGAGGACGAAGACTCCATAAAAGAATAACTATCAAATGAATATAATGGTCAAACGCCCAATCATCCCTAAAATGAAAAGGCTGTCGAGCTTAACAAGAAAATAAGAAAGAGACCACGGAAGATAAGAACCACCATCACCAAGTAGAAATTGATTCAAATGAATCTCATTTTTAATGAATATATGCAAGATAAAGAACGAGGATCCATACCCTCTAATAACCTCAAACAGATAGGAAAACAACTCAAACTTGGATACTCCACTATTCTACATAAGTATCGGTAGTTTCGCGCCTTTCGCAAGGTCAAAGGTGGAGCCCTCATCAGCTCGCTTCAGAAACGCAGGAAATACAAAAAATCATTGATGATTGAACAAATTCTCCAGCAAACCTTAAACTAGCGACCGTTTTATACTGCAGTTGAGCTTTCTCAATACATCTTTTAGAAGTATGGATTGTAATTTTCGCGTTCAATAATATCACGGCATTTGGGGGAGATGGGCTACAGCTACAAAAACCTTCGACACTCTCCCTAAGAAAAGACTCAAATGAAGTACAAATAAATTCGAAAGATATATTCGCAAATCGTAATTCCTCTACTTTAGAGAAACTAGAAACTTATTTACATCGATGAACTCACTTGCTCGGTAGGAAAGGAGGAAGAGGAAAGATATGTCTCTGTTGTTGTCATCCTCACTATATACGGAATCGTATTTTACAATCTTCAAGAGGGCTTTTTCACTCGACCAGTGTTTATGCTTATGCTTAGGGAATTTCTCAAAAATCTAAGAGAGAGTTAAAATTGTCGCAACTTGGAAGGATAAAAGCAAGAGTTATACCTTGTTATGGATATGAACCGTATTCACAGAGACAACCAAGCAAATTTTCCAGGAATAGCTAATCTCATGCTCTAAAGCAACGCTGAACTTCTCTATATACCTCCCTGTTCGCCACAGCTCAATCCTCTATAGAATATGTTCGCTAGACTAAAGGAAAAACTTAGTGGAAACGCCATTGATACTTTTGATTAGCTTTGGAACAAGTTGGAAGTCACCTTATAGGAGTTAAAGCAGGAACCAACAGAGAAATATTTTAAAGAAGTTGACAAGTGGTTACTGAAGTGTCACAATTAATAAGCTTTTTGATATTTGTAAAGCGCTATATAGATGTAAGTTTCTATTTCATCCAAGTTCTATTTTAGATGCCCCCCATTTTGCACACAAGATTTTATCGGAAATATCTTTAAATTAATTATCAACCAAGTCAATTTATAAATTATTCAGCAATATTCATGTTTTCAGCTCCTATTGGCTCCTTTCCCGGCTCACTAGTATTGCCATCCATCGTACCAGCAAACCCAGATGCTTAAAAACTTATCACTGCTATTCGAGATCAAACTGCAGGTACCCCTCCTCACATGGTGTATGTTCTTGATATTGTTTCAGTCAGATTTGGAGGCTATTTTACTGCTTAAATTCGACAATAACTTTAAAAATACAGATACCTGCAGATGCTGACTCTCAATGATTGCGGAATTGTTTCATTATAAAATTTTCCATCGCTCCCGGCGCTTATTAGACTTGATATGGTATTCAATAGTATACCTGGAACACATTTACAGCATATAACAGGATCACGGCATATTCAAACTCTTATGCTAGGAGCGAATAAAATATAAAATTTAACGGATTTGGACTCCCTCAAGGGGTTAAGACAACTTTTGCAATTAGATTTACTGAACAATCCAGTTGTCAAAGAGGCAGGCTATCGAGCATATGTGTTTGGCCTCTTTCCATCCTTGAGTATCCTCGATACTCTAGATAAAATAGGAAAAGATGCCTATAATAACTCAACAATGTTATAAGCAGTAGCAAGAATTCCTGATAACCTGTTTGATAAGAGTCCTCCACCTCCCCCTGCACCTCTTCACCTTCCAATTTTTCACAAATAAAAAAAAAAATTAACTCATGCCTTAGCCAGAACAGGTTCCCTTGATAGTATGGCCCACATAGGCGCAGCTAAGCCTGATAAAACTGGAAGAAAAGTAGCACGTGGAAAGCTTTATAAAGCTCCAGTTGCCTCTGGAAAATCTAGATCTTCGCGAGCAGGCCTTGTATTTCCTGTAGGGCGTATTAGAAGACAACTGAAATCTGTGATGGTTGGTCAAAGAGTCGGTGTTGGGAGTAGTGTGTACATGGCCGCAGTATTGGAATACTTGACTGCTGAACTTCTCTAAATAGCTGGAAATAATGCAAAAAATAATCATAAAAAGCGCATAACTCCCTTTTCAATAAAAGATGCCTTGAAAGCGGATGAATAGATGAAGAAATTACTTTAGAATGTAACTATTGGAATGATGGCTTCTGATTGATTGATTGATTCTTTATTATGAGTGACAAATATGATATAAATGCTATTTATTATATGTTAGTCTAGCTCTATAAATAACGGTTAATTAGTATAATTCATCGGATTATCCTTATTTTAAATGCATTTCCTTAAGGCTGATTATTATATAAAATTATTTTCCATAAAATTATTAAATCACAAGCCTCGTTTTGCCATGGAAAGATTAACGTTTATTGTTCTTTTTCTATCTGCTTTTGTCTTTTAGCGAAGAAACCCTTCAAGCTTATCAGGCATTATATTACGAAAGGGTTGACCTGGGGGTAAAAATTCTGCATATTTTCGATATTAGTCTTTCAAATCATATCCATAATAACTTTTGGGAGTTGATTGCTCACGATATCTTTCAGGTGTTCTTTCATTTATGAAACCCTCTTGAGGATTTTTCATGCTATAGGCATCCTTGATGGAACCTGAGTATCTTTATCTAGAATTTGGCCCTCTTTGATATTGAAGATTAAGATCATTTTGAGCTTCGGACGAATAGGCATGAGGTTGAGAATGAGATAAGAATTGCTAATCTTGGTTCTATTACGCTTTTTTACTTAAGCGCTGAGAAGGAGCTTTCAATTCCGTTTACGGCTTATAATTGATCTAATTTTTATTGTACGCTTAAACCTAAGGATTATTTCGTACTCCGTTATGAGATATTAGCTTTGATTGATTGAAGTTGTCCACCTCTTGAGCCAATGCATCCCTACTAATATTTTTTTTATCCATAGTTTAATTGATCGATGCATCATTTTCTTGGTGATTTAAGCTAAATTTTTGTTTTAGTCTTTGTTCAATCCTTTCATTATAAGTTCTTCTAATATATTCTTGTTCGTAAAATTCCTTCTCTTTTATGCGCTGCATCTCGAGAGTAGGCATATCCTTTGGCGACCAATCAATGGGTATTTTGCTGCACAGATTATGAAAGGCTAAATAAGTAATTTGATTTACGAAGAATGGCGTACATTTTGCGTCTTTATACGAATGAACCATTTTTAGGGAGATTCTACATAATTTTATTGTATGTTTAAGCTTATCAAAATGTAATCATTAAATTAGGTCATTCACCAATTGCATTCAGACATCCTAAATATCTATTTATTTGGTTGAACTATCATTTCTTTCCTCCCTTTTTAGCTTTTTTGGCCTCAGCCTGCTTTTCTGCGATGATTCCAGGGTTTTTATCCACTTATTATAGAGTTTCCTTCATCTGTCGTATAATTTACTCGTTAATTCCCTCAATTTTATCATTCTTGATTTCCTCTCGTATGTTTTTAAGTTATTCAATTTCCCAACTTGAAAGCAATGTCGTGATTTTATCAGTCAAATTGGCGATCTTAATATTCTTGCGAACCATGTCAGCCGCTTCTGCGAGATAAATGTTATGCCCATTGATTTCTTTGTACTAGGCAATAATTTTTTTAAGTTATACTTCGGTGATGTTAGGTTTTTCTTGGCTAATGAGATCAATTAACAATCTTTCCTTGTCCTGACGAGTCCTGTCCTTTTAAATGTCTTGACTTCGCCACTATACGTAAGAGTTATATTTTGCTTTCACCTGCGATTTTACTTCATTGAGAAAGTTTGCAATTGATTATTTTTTCTACCTTTCTCGAATCTTAATGGTTTCACGCTTCTCGATGTTTCGAATCAATTTTCCTACTCTGTTTTCTATTGACATGATAGCCCCTTCTCTAATTGATCTATTTAGTATTATAAGTACCTTATTTCTTATGCCGAGCGAATCCGTGCTTCGCCTTCCTCAAGGGGTTAGTATTTTACAGTGCAGTTTTAAAGGATTCGCAAAAATTATTTGACTTCATTCATAAAATGGTCAGAGCTTTTTGGAGGTTACCTTTAAACAGATTTTTATTCTAAGGCTTCTTCCTTTTTAACATCTTTTCCAGTTTTCTTCTCATCTTTCTTTCCCCCTTTACCTTTCTTTTCTTCGTTTTTCTTTTCCTATTCCAGCTGTTGTTTTTTTGTTAATCTTGGAGCATTAATAATTTGTTCTTCCTCTTCTGTTAGGGGTTCTCCGTTTTCTTTTTTTATTTCAATTAAAAACCTTCGCCTTGCTTTTTTTGCTCTTTCGGCCCGACCTGGTTCTCTATCTTCCCATTATTTTCTGGTTTTCTTTTCTCTGTCTTCTTGTTGAGTGTCTCTAACAAATGCGAGAGTGTCTTGTGAGAATATTTGTGCAATCCAGCAAATTTTATCAGTTTCACTGCTCTTTATTGCTGCTTACGGCCACACTCTCAAATCAAATTTTAATTGAAGATAATACTCTTTGTTCGAGGGAGGTCGAGTGCTAGCAAATTTAAAGTTAGCTATTGTTATTTCATTTATTCCACTTGCTTAGTAAAGGATTTTTTAGCCATTAAGGACTCTCAAGATAATGCTTCTGCTTTCAGGAAAAGGCTTTTCAATGAGTTATGTTGTGATTTCATCTTTTCCGCCTTTTTTGGCTGCCTTGCCTTTCTCTGCAGACTGAACTTCTTAAAATTCTCCCAACTTAACAGTAATCGTAGCAGTAGAATCATTATTTGTAAATACTCTTTCCTTGAAAATCAATCCATATTTATTTGGAAGATATTTTTCGATTATTTTAACCGGTTCGACTTGCTAAATTTGATCGATGTTTAATCCTTGTTCTTTGCTGAGCAGCATAATTTAAAGACTGCCATCAGGAATATTTTAATTAGAATGAGCCTCAACAATTAGGTAATATTAAGAATTTGGTTAAATGATAAAGCGACTGTATTCGTAAGTCAACAGTGTGGTTTCATTGTTTTTTAAGATGATACCCTATTCCTCTTGGCTCGTCAATGGAGATTACTCACTGGAAATGGCAACGATTTTATAATTCAGATTGACTAATAATTATTATTTTGCATTCACTAACTTGAGTAAGATTGTGTTGCTTTGGTCTCCTTCTTGTTTAAGTTTCAGCCGTATGAGAGGAAAGTACGTATTGGCTTCTATTGGAGGATATTCAAAAGTTATACTTTTCTTTGTGTAACCCTCATACTCACTGAGGTAGTCTGATATACTGAGTAATTTGTAAGCAGAATCCGAAGAAATCCAATAATTGTAATTGCCTTTACTCATAGTATAAAGCTTGAATACGCTATTTTGGTTTTTAAGGTTTATCAGTTTACTGCTGATATCTTGGTTAAGAGTAACAACATTGGAGGTAGCTCTGAAACTGTCAAAATCAAATTTTTGTAAAATAGTGTATGGAGTAAATCCATCATTGACGCTTCGCTGATAGGCATATCCAAATAGTAAACGCACTTTTTTCTACTATTAGTTATCTTGTTAGCCTTTTTATACGACAAGAATCTCCTTATTTTAGTCGTAGGTAAAACTATTAGTCCTCTTCGATTCCACAGTCTCTATTTTTTTACTGTTGAAAATGTTAGGATTGTAGAGAATTTGAATTTGTTCGAAGAATTAAAGCATATCAATATCCTTTATCCAAATTCCACTATCATTCCTTGCCAAAAGTTCAACAATGTTAGGAATAGAAGAGAAGTCATGAATATTGGGAAATAATTCACTTTATTATTTGTATTTTCCCACAGAAATGGAAATGCTTTGCAGACTCTTTGTGTCTTTTTATTATTTTTACATAGGAAAATCATAATTTGGAGGCTGACTTAGCTTGTTCACAATGCATTTCTTTGCTAATAAAATTTATTTTTATCCATACTCACAATCAATTGCTAGATCCGCTAACAGTTTTAAGAAATGATAATGAATGGGCGCTTTTGAAATGAGTTACATTCTCTTTTTTTACTACAAACCTAGCTTCTACTTCAGCTCTTTCTTCTTTCTACGATACTCCAGCTTTTATTCACGACTCTTATTACCAATTGAAATTTTACAAAGTTAGTTTAACTCGTGTTTGAGTAACATTTCCTTTTAAGTTTTCTCTTGTGAAAATACCATATTAAATCCTTCACTGTCAAAATAATCGCCAATACAATAAGAATAACCGTTTAGTATGTTGGTATCCACTTCCTTCTCCATGAACTGTTCATCATCTTCACCTTCTTTTATCTATTCTTGCTAAACACGCACACGAGTTAATTTTTTAAAAGATTTACTGTCATTTACGGAAAAACAACCTAAGATAATGTCTTTTTTTTCATAGTGCTCATTACTAAGAAAATCTTATAATTTCTACCATTACTTAAATTGGGAAAGAGAAATGGTTTCTGAAATTAATCCAGTGAGAGCATAAACTATGAGTCCATTTCCAATAATGCTATCATTACTCGCTTTAGCTAAGTATTTAAGCAACGCTTTAGTTAGTATGAGAGTCCATTTTTAGTTGTATTTGGCTGAGAGTGGGAAAAGTTCTCTCTTTTTTTAATTAATCGGTACCCTATCATCTACCTCTATTTTCACATATCGTCCCATATACAACAACTTGACCCAATATTTACCTGATTTACTAATTTGAGGGACTCCATTTTATTGTGGAAATATTTTCTTCCAAATTGGTTCATTACAATACACGTCTTTAAGATTTCTCTGTTTAATCATTTGAAGTTGAGAACCAATCCATACAGATGATTTATACATATATTTTTCTGTGATTATGTCGCTCATTTGAACATCACTGACTTGAAGAGGTCCCTCCTCCTTAGGTTCCTATTTTTTATTTCCTTTTTTTTTCTCTTTCGCAGCTTTTTAAGCCTTTTCAGCTTCCTCCTTTAATCTAGTTTGCATTTCTTCTTCAGTTTCTGGGCGCATAAAAGTTTCAATAACACAAAAAGGCTTATCATAACCTACCTATCCATTATTTCCTATATTTTTAAAAGATTCAATTTAATTTTTAGAATTTTGAAAACCTTACTAGTTTTATTCCCCTTCATCTCCCTCCGCTTCATCATATTCAATTTAATTCATACATTTCCATTCGCAAACAGATTATTTAGGAAAGTAACTTTCTATCTGCTCGTGAAATGGATCTATAAACTTTACTTCTGAGTTAATACCAAAATCGTAAGACTTTACTATTTATTATGTTGGCCATTCCTCAAATAACGATGAAAGACTTTCATTCTAAATGAGTACAAAGTTACATTTTTAAGCGTCTAAACAAACGATTATGGTATTTTCAAAGATTTCGGCTCACGAGGAGGTTCCTTGATATCAAGAGGAACAATGTCCTTCAATAGAGTCGGCACCTTATAAGTGGGACCTTTTTTAACATCTTTTTGTTTGGGAGGCATTGATAATATATATTAATTAAAATTTAAACATAAACTAAATAACACAGCAAATCACATATATAAAGATAAAGGGAATGAATCAAAGAGGCAACTAATCTTATGGAAGAGGCTGAGTCTATTAGATGATGTATTCTTGCAATTGAAATTGCAAAAATACAAAAGGATACATTATTATTTTCCATAAATGGTTTGCATAGATCATGAAATTGGTTTGCATCAAATTTAATATAAAAGGCATTCCAACTGAAATTATTATGATTAAAGTCACCGTTGATTTCAAATTTATTTTCTATCTCCAACTTGCAGCAAAAACCAAAAGATAACCAAAAGGAGAAAGTTATTTTCTAAGACAAATAATTAGAAACAGGCAGATGATTAGCTTTTCATTAAATTGAGAAAATACCTTATGCCCCATATAGGTAAGGAACATCATCTCAGCTACGTGCTAATATTTAAAAAACTAAATTTCACTTCCAAAGATAATCCCAAAAAGTGAAATTATTATCTCCATGAATGGAAAGGGTACTTGTATCCTCTTACTAAATATACCTGCTTTACGATCGAAAGTCTTCAAGATGAGAGTAAATAGCAGACTCCATGATATTGATCTTTAAAACTTTAAAAGCTTTTGATAATTAACTTGACTTTAAATTGTGATGGATGGATTTCGATATTCTTAATTTTTGTAAAAAACTATGAAATCCTATTAGTTTATTAGGCGTAAATAATAGTTATCCCTTTGAGATGTTTCTATAATGAGGCTATTTTAAATTTTTATTAATTACTTTGAAAAATATGACTCCAATTCCTCAGATTCAATTTAAAAATTACTTATTTTAATTAATCTCAAAAATTATCTGCAATTGATCCGACTAAAGTAATTTCCTTCTTTAGCAGCAAGAACTTTAAATTTGTTAGAATACCTAATATGAGTGTATCCTTCAACATTTATTGCAGGCCTAAATTTTACATCAGGGCATGATACACAAATTTGATTCAGTTAGTTGCAAACTATTTACGTTGCTCGACTTGTTTAATGCTCGTAATTATAGAGACCTATTGAGAACAGAATAATTCCAAAAAAAAAAATTGTATAACTCTTATTCATATAATATAAGGTGTTGGATGTAAATCTAAGATGATGTCAATTTTATGAATAATTGATTAATTTTTTGTGGGTATAATCAACATCCAATAATGTGCCATCCCTTTTTTTTTGCCTCGCCGCATATGCATGGCCAGCAATGTTTTTTATCAGCTAACAGATCTTTAGCACATTTAATGTCAGCAATTACATCAGCACCTTCTGTCTCGAATGCTTTTGCGCAAGATACTACTGTCCTTTCGATATCGATGGCACACTCAATTTCCAAGGTTTTGGTGCATTCTTCAGCTCCGTATTTAGCGAAATAATCGACCTTGACATCGTTAATTTCAGTCTGAAGTTGGCTATCAGATATGTTGAAGTTGTAAAAAGCTATGGCAGATATGAGAGCAACGATAACATAAACAGTGATTTCTTTCATTGTAGGATTTTTGATATCAATATAATTATAATATATCTAATATTAGCTATTTTTGATATTTTCAATGAGGGCAATTATAAAAAATTGATAAAAGCACACAAAACCTTTTTCTAATTTAAAATAATAAATAACAACGAATGAATGAATG
>Ga0302188_10001081_pt1 | contig 22250 bp, 10 predicted proteins | sample II_Bog_E2_1_FD_198783 | JGI IMG/M metagenome (GOLD analysis project Ga0302188, IMG submission 198783) | Peat permafrost microbial communities from Stordalen Mire near Abisko, Sweden - II_Bog_E2_1 | ecosystem: Environmental > Terrestrial > Soil > Wetlands > Peat | place: Sweden: Abisko...
AATAATTTTATATTTATCTTATTTATAATTTTTTTAGTAGAAAACATAACACAATTTCAATTATTTGATTTTTCATTCACTTTTCAGTGTTGAAAAGAATTTTGGGTTTACCTACAACATTATTCTCAATAAGACAAGGATATCACGATTTAGAAGCGAGATATTTTTAACTGAGGAAAATATAAATATGAGTGGTATAAGTAAAAGATGATATTTTGTATGATCAAATTTTGGGATTTATGTACATTGATTAAATTTAAGCTTTAAATATCTCATGGACTACTTTTCTTTTGATTTTCATGGTTGGAGTCAATAGGCCTGACTCAATGGTAAATTATCGTGGCAAAATTGTATATTTTTGTACTTTATGAGCATTGGAGATAGCTTTTTAGTTTGTTTATTTTAAACCATTCATAATATATTCGTTAACTTTATTGCATTTAATTGCTTGAGATATAGTCTTTGCTTGAGACCCATGCTTTTTAATTAATTCACAAACTTCATCAGTCAATTCCTCATTATTTTTTACTTTCAAGCACAACAAAACTGTAAGATATTTCTTAAAATCTCCAATAACTACAGCTTGAGATACTATTGGTAGGGCTGTAGTGATTTCATTTTAAATCAAAACAGGTGGAATATTTTCGCCGCCTGCTGTTACAATTAATTCTTTTAGTCGGCCTGTAATATACAAATTATTGTTTTAGTCCAGCATACCTTCGTCTCCAGAGTGTAAAAATCCATTTTTGTCAAGTGTCCTTTTAGTTTCTTCTTCATTTTTAAAATATCCCATAAAAACATTTCGACCTAAATCAATAGAATGTTACCTCTCAAACAAATTTATCCTTTTCCCTCTTAATCTTGATCTTAAAGTCCAATTTATCCGCCACCAGTTACTGACCCTGCCTCTTTTAAAAAATTCTTATTATATGATTTCCATTTATTTATTTGTGTAAAGGTATGGGGTCCACTAGATTCACTCATTCCATAGCCGTTATTTATTAAAATGTTTAACTACAAAAAAAATTTCCTTGTTTTTTATTTCATTGGAGCGGCTCCGAACATAAAATATTCACACTGATCCAATCCTAAATTTTATTTAATTTTATTGTAAAATATTTTCTTCGCAATACTCCAACCATGCGGGGTAGGTTTATTAAGAATTTCTGCGAAAGATCCCTCAATGCCAATGCTCATCGCCCATTAAAATATTTTTTTCTTAAATCCAGTAGCATCTGACAAGATTTATCCTAACTTTTCTTATATTTTTTCCCAAACTCTTGGAACTCCGAAGAATAGAGTTCTAAATTGCGAAATAATTACGGTTTGGCAACATTTAAAAATTTCAGTAAATTTGCTTGAAGTACTGAAGAATCAGGAAAGTAAAGGTTAAATCCAAACTTAACTGGCCCAATTAAATCAAAAAGTTGTGCAGCTACATGACTGAAAGGCAAATAGCTTAACACTCTGCCCTTCCCCTATAAACTAGGTCTACCCATAGCAGTCATTTAATTATGAATTCCATCAATTTCAAAGATATAATTGTCGTGACTGGCCATAACTGCCTTGGGCATGCCCGTAGTTCCACTTGTATATATAAGAGTAGCACAATTACCAGGCTTTTGAATAGATTGTCTGTATTTAATATCGTCTTCTTTCTTTGCAGGAGTAAATCTGAATAACAACTTAATTACTTGTCACCCAAAGTCATAAATTATTTCCAGGTAAATACTTTTCCTTTCATTCTTTAAGGAAGGTTTGACGAAATATTTTCCTTATAAACCACAAAATATTTAATTGTTGGACACTTATCAACAATATTGTAGTATTTTTTTAGCTGAATTTCATTTTAAACCACAACTAGTTACCCCTCAGAATGATTGGCAATGTATTAGCAGGCGTCACTAGAATTTGTTGTGTAAATGCCAACAGGTAAATATCTAGCAAACATTGCTCCGTAAAAAGAAAATGCCCATTCTGGTGAATTAAATCCCATGATCATGACGATTGAGTAATTAGTTAAGCCCACTGAAATACAGGCCTTTCCAAATCGAAGAGAATTGTTATAATATTCTTGAAATGTATAGGATTTCCAATTATTAGGCTAGGATTAAAAAGTGAGAGCAGGCCGATCACCAAATTTGATCACTGTTTAGTTCCAAACATCTATTAGAGTACGAGGTTGTTTCGATCCTGGCCCACTTTTTTTTAATTTTATGGGTAATTCTACTCGATAATCAGAGACCCAATTGAAATTTTTTTGTGGATTTTAAGCATCAAAGTGATTAAGAATATATTATAATCCTTCATTAGAAATAAAAAGAATTTCATCGTTATGAAGTTTAGGAAGACAAGAAATTAAATCTGCTCTTTTTTCAGCAGAAATTTTGTTCTCTTTTTCAATTTGTTTCAACTCTGATTGTTTGTAAATGGTCTCTTTTTGTAGCAATTAAGCCGAGTTTGAAAGCTTTGAAATGTTTTCATTGATTTCTTTTATTTGGTTTATGCCCTCTTCCGATCTTTTTCCATTTGTTTCAGTTAATGTTATGATTTATTTAACTTTATTTCTTAATTCAAATAGTTTTAATTATAAATTAACTAATTGTTCCTTTTTTTCAACTACTTGCTGTTTTATTAAAATTAACTATTTGCCATATTATTTTTATTTTTGTTTGTTTGAAGATTAAGTGCCCTTAATCGTATTTTCTTATTGTGAAATTTTATTAATGTCATCAGCTTTTTATTGTAAAATTTCAATGTAATTTTGATTTATTTTCAGTAATTTACTTATTTACTGGATCTATTTTTCAGCAATAATGATCTATTTGTGAAGTTCAGACAATTGTTTTGTAAACTGATTTCTTTCTTATCTTAAATTATCAATAGTCAACTGAAATGAACTTGCTTGCTTAACAAGTTTTTTAATTTTTTTGTTAATTTAATCTTCTTTACTTTTTATGCCTTTAATTTCTTACAAATTTCGTTGTTTTTTGCTCTATTACTCTTCAAGAAGAAATTGATGTTACACCTTTAACTTCTCTTTCTTCTTATAGATTTCTATTTTGGTTGATTTAATCATTAAATATATTTATTCCTTATCGAGATAAAATTCAGATATATCATTTACGGTGAATACACAAAAAATATATATCCATGATATGCATGAATATAGGGTATTAATTATTCGGGTCTTGCTAATTATTAGTAACAATAAAGATAACTGATAAAGGATCAATCATGATTTATAAAATATAAAAAATATTAAAAGATCATCAGCCTAATTATATATTTTAGCTCTTCTAAGTAATATATTTTTAATGCAAGATCAAACAATTTGATAGTAGTAAATATGAGTTTATCCAATAAACATCGGTCATTACTTAATTAAACTTAAACGAGCGACTTCATATTCTTGAGTGTAACAGCAAGAGACTGGATTGAGTGTCTGTGTTTTTGACATCAGTTTTATCAATCAATTAATGTATGTATTATACTTAATGCAACTCCAGCACTAAGTTGGTACATGATTGTTTATAATTTATTATTTATATCATTTGCCTTTTTTAGTTCTTTTGCAAAAAATTTGTAATTGATAAGATGTTATTTATGAACAAAGTTTTAAGTAAATTGAACAATGGGCAATAAGATAATTAAATATAATATATGAGGCTAAGAACATAAATAATCGACAGAGGCAATCTTATTTATGGTATAAATTATATAAAACCAAATTAAAACAGCAGTCAAAATACTTTAATAATTCATGCATTTTGCAATATTTAGATAAATTGAAATTGTAATAGAAAGTCAATGAAGGCGCCTAGCTTTTTATTCATTATTTTATAGGTATATTTTCAGGGTAGCTGAGGCATGCTTTATTATAGCTGTTATTTAAATAAGTCCGAAACTTTAAATTGTATAGTCAATAAAACAAATAGGAAAACGAGGGCTCTTTCTACAATAATTGGATCACCATCTCAGTCCACCTACAAATTACAACCAACAATCTTTTATTAATCCTCCAAGCTCCAAATATGGCTGCAATATTAAAGATACTAATCTTTCAACTTATCTCAAGTCGTAATTCATTTTAGCGCATCCTTATCTAATCAAAGAGGCTTGCCCCACCAAAAATTCCCTCATAAATCAGCTTTACACAATCCTAACAGGACTTAATAAAACAATTTTCAATTTTACTTCTGAATCTGCTCTAAATACGTGTATTCGGAGTCAGAACTATCGACTGAGAACTTACTGGTTAGGAACATATGATGCTATCAGCAACAGATTATATCAGTACTACAATGTTTTAAGATAATTATAAAAGAATTTGCTCTGACGGCTAAGAAGAAGGAGTAAAATATCCAAATTAAAGTATATTTTAATTTTAATTATTTTGAGCAAGAATTAAATAAATTATAATATTTAAGATATCAATCAACATGCAGGAAAATCTAAATTTTAGAAATGCAACAGAATATAGCAATTACATGCGAGGAAAACGCTTTCTCATAACTGGATTAGTGAGTGCCAAAGGAAGTCGATTAAATGGAAAAATTGGGATTCATGTAGGAGTATAGAATTAGCCTCTTCTCAGAACTCTTATTAAAATTGGTGATGATGAAACTGTTTATAAAATTCAGCCTCGAAACCTCATTCCGTAAGGCTATTCTTTAAAAACAATTCACGCTCCATATGATGTTATGCAACTGGCAGAATAAGAAAGAATTGATTAATTAATTGGAGCTGCTCAGAAATGTTAGATAAAATAAAAATAATGGAAACTATGTTTTAAATATGTTGGGCCTCAAACTAATTACTGTTTTTCTTGCCATTTATTCGGTACTGCTTGTTATGATTACTGCAGTCACTGTGGCGCTGATTATTTGCGACTACTTCATGTTGATACAAACAAACTTATGATTTTTTACAAAAGATGTCATAGTTGCATGACAAGTGGAAAGGATTTAAATTTAGTCGGTGACTGTTAAGATTGTTGGAATAGAAGAAAAATAAATTATGAAACTTCGAATTGATTGTTTTATTTCTTTGTTTTTGTTCTATTGGACTTGTTGTAAGTTTCATTAATTATATATGTCTCATTCCCACGTTTGCAACTTTCAAAAACCTGTAGAGTGATTAAATTTAAACACAAATCAATAAACCCATCAGCGATGTAAATATCATGCCAAAAACTTGTCTATAATGCAGAAGGTATAGCATTCTAGGCGTCAAAAGTTATGCAAATATAGCATATTCCATCAATCAAAATAATAATTATTTAATTGGTCTAATATATCATTTATATATGATTGATCTTACTATCAAAGAATCATTTTGTACGTTATAGTATATATAATGCCTAGTAGTGGTGAGTCATAGGAAATAGATCGAATCCCTTCATAGATTTAACAATAAACTCAGGAGCCTTTCGTTTATCAGTTACGGGAAGAGTCAATTGAAGCAGGTTATCTTGAATAGCACCTGCATTGCAAGCCACGTAGATAATGTTGTCTAGGCCACGACATCGACGCAAGGCTATCATCACTTATTTATTAAAGCCTGCTCGAGGTGGATCAAGGATAGCTACTATTCTATTACCGCGATAGGTATCGCATATTTATTTAACTTTATCCTCGGCCCGACCCAAATGAACTTCATATGTTTCCGAATTTTTCTTGGCATCCTCGACTGCTTCAGCGCAAATCTCGACGCCTATTACTTTAATATTCGGTATTTTTTTCTGAATAGATATACCAATGGTCCCGATACCACAACCCAAATCCAAGACAACATCACAATCCTGCACGGCCTAAATAATATGAGAGTAGAGAATTTAGCACATGTCAATATGAATCTGCAGAAATGCAGTAGGAGATACTTGATACACATGGTCAAATATCCGCTATTGATAATAGGGAGTACCGAAAAGACATTATGGCTTGACTGTGGGAATGCTATCAGCTTCTCCTGAATAAGATAAGAAACATAGTCCTACCAATCCGATTACTGATTTTTTCATGTATTCAACTAATGTCTTTTTGACCTCAGCTAGTAAAGATGGATCAACTCCTTCTGTGTTAGCTACCACCATTACTAGTGATTGCTTCATTCTCTCAGACTCCCGAACGACGAGATACCTCCAAAATCCTTGCTGTTTAAATCTCTCATAGGGTGTTAATTAGGCATAGTTTTTCTTGATAAATTGCTCAAGCAAAGCAACAATAAGTTTCGTATTCTTGCTGATAATTTTAACATTACGAGGTGATTCAATGGTAATTGTCTGATTATGATAGTTGCCTTTGTTGAATCCAATCACAATTTCATTAGATGAGTTGTACCCGATAGTTAATTAACTCTTACTGCGGTATCCCTAGCGGTGAGTTTTGCATTCTATAAATTAGTCCATCTTTAATTGTTTTACATCAATTTTCTATGACTGCAGCTTTAGCACTTGTTTATCCTTAAAGAATTGACGATTGTAATTTTCAATAACTCGGCCCAAATCAGTTTTCTTCCACTGGATCTGCTCCTCATAAGGCATCGAATGCAATGGTTATACAATATCTTAAATTTTAGTATTTTTCACCTTCTACAACTATTGTTCACTAGCTTGCACTTCTTTTTTTTATGCAGGTCTTGTGCATTATTCGAGTGGGATAAATTCCTCCTCTGAGTAACTCATATTATTTTGTAGGCTTTTTGCCTTGATCCGCTTATTTTTTGCAAACTTAGTGTTGAACTCATCTACAACTACAGGGGAGCTAAATTTAACAATAAAAAAAGGTCGGTTATGCTGCTTGAGTATGTGACTGACTTCAGGATGTTAGCCAAAATTTTTACAAAAATACTTGTAGCAGCTTTTAGGATCAAAATACCTCTAGATCCCCCAGATACAGAGGCGGTCAGTTGTGGTTTCTTTTTGAACCTCTTGTTCTAACTACTGCAGATCAGATCCCTCTCTTTTGAGTGATGCTTCCATGCCAACAATATAAAATGAAATGAGAATATCCGGCATTAAACAAAGTCAAGATGAAAACTAAAAACATAGAATTAAATTAAAAAAAAATATCAAAATCAGAGTTAATATTTTTAATACAGTTTCAATTTTTGGTGATTCTGTTTTTAGTTTAGACCTTAAAGAAGTCTTTAGCTGAGTCAATTCATTAATTGATTAAAAAAAGAATAAATACAAACAAACTTAAATATATCCAATCAATGATAAGGAAGATGTAAAATACTCGAACAATTGTCTTACAAAAGTATAAAGCTTATAATTCGTTTCATGGGTAAACAAAAAATTCATTAAAATTGCTTGGGAGAGAGTTCAAAATAGAATTAGCTGTTTGTTATAATGAATTATTACTTAAATGAATAAAAATGTTCAGCAATAATTTTGTATGGTCTCAATAATCAAGCCTCAAATAGCAACCTCAAAGTTGGAGCATGCTTTATAAGATCTTCTCCAACAGCCATCACTAAAGTGAAGTCCACAAATCCATTCAGCTATTCTTGTTCAAGTTATTCGGCGAGGATGTCTTTCACTGATTTGCTAAGCAGTTTTTATTTTTCAGCTTTCTTGCTCTACAAACCAAGCACAATGTCAGAATAAATTTGTCCGCCTTCCAGTAAAGTCAATCCCTTGACTATTATACCATATTTTTCTTGAACAGCTGCCATGAGGGCCCCAAGTGAAGTATTTTTGGGCAAAGGACCAATTGTCCATCTTTCCCAAGTGTTAGTAATAAGATTGTCATGGACTTTTATCTTTTAAACTGGCCCAGGTTCTCCAAGCCTAAAGATAGGCACTGCTAAATTTAGAAAAGCGTTTCTCATTTCCTCTACTGTGCAACCTTTGATATATTTAACAAGTTAAATAGTTTGAAGTGCAGCAATACAACTAGTGGTAGTTGAAAGAGCAGGCATGATTCGGCCAGCCTTCAGTTTTACGTTAATCCAATCCATTTAGTCTAATTTGTAGTTGCAGGAACGAAGGTTCGCCATCGAGTAAATGAGATCGATGTGACCATTTTGATCTTCATCCTTTTCAAACTATTCAGGTCTACATTACACTGATTCTCCCCCCTCTTTCAGTAAAGTGATAGCTGCCTTAAATTTCTCATACAGAGCTACTTATCCTTATTCAGATGATATTTATCCTTGCTATTTTTATTGACTTTCTTTTTGAATTTCACTATTGACTTATTCAGTCATTTATTTCGCTGTTTTATCAGAAGGAACGAAAGGGTCAGCCTTGTAACTCATTGCAGTGCGAGTGATTTCTTATCTTTTTTTGGATTCACGGAAATCTTTTGGATAAGGGATTTTATAAATTTTGCTTAGCAAGACAGCATAAGAAGTGATAAATGTAGAATGAAGAGAATTTTCAGGAATTATGATTTCGATTGGGGTTGGTGGACGTTTTGGAAGTTTCCAGAATGGCTTGCCGTCTTTAGTAATTGCATCTAATGGATATGTGTAGAGTAGCTGCATGATGTCGTTTCTAAAGGTTTGATAAAATAATTTGGCCGCAAAATCTATGGCTTATTCAAAATTGGCAGGCCTGTGCTACAAAGTTTTTAAGCAATCCTTCAGCATTTCAATATCTGAAGAAACAGGTACATAATTTTATTTTAGTTATAGCAACTTTGCCAATGCCTTGGGTGCAAGGGTGAACTATTTTCCAAAAAAGTCTCGAGCCCACTCCACGCAATGTAAAGTTTCTTCGGGAAACATTTTAAGGGTACAATGAGGAATGTCTCCATTTGCATCATTTGGATCCTGTTTATTACCATAAGTTTAGGTTTTATAGGGAATGATGACCTGAACATGCCCTTTAGAGCTGAGAGTACCACTTTATAACAATGCTGTCTTGCAGTCTACACAGCGACTGTCCACATATCTTCTCGCTTCGACATTATCTAAGGCATTGGTTACGATTGTGAGGCCCTAAAAGAATTCATTACTATAAATATCTTTCGTTGCTTAACATACTTTATCAAGCCGTGCTTTAATATGACCTTTTAATCTAGGGTTCATTTGAGTCACTGCAGCTGCTGCTGTTGCACTTTTTGGCTTTCTCAGATGCTTCTAGCGGAATAAAAATTGTCTATTCAAATTTGATGTTTAAATATGGTCGGGATCCGTAATAACAATGCTTCCTTTTCCAGTTTCACTGGCTCCAACTTCAAGCATGGCAAAATTTTTTAGAAGTTCACATCCGATAGCTCCAGAGCCTATCATAAATACTTTCATGCATTAAAGCTTTTAGATCAAATTGTTTCCTATTATTCTGCGAATTCCTTCTTTACGATCGTTCATTGGTTTTCTTGCTGCAACAAATTCATCCCAAAGATCTGCATCTTTAGGTGGGGTTTCAACAACTTCAGAAAAATCAGCGAGGAAATATTGGTGAATTGGAGTATATTTTCCAGTAATAGCTTTGAAAATTTATTGTGAAGCTAATCCGCCGAAGAAAGCACAAACCGATCCAAAAGTACCTGAGCATGTGTAACTGAAGATATTGAGATATTAAATTTAAGTTTAGGATAATCCAGTCTTTTTTTATTTTACCAAGGATACAAATTCAGCGGCATCTTCTTTATTCCAGCTCAGAGGCACTCTTTTATGAGAGTTGTAGAATTCACTTAAACCTAAAAATGCAAAATGAAGAAGTTTCAAGTTCCCCATTTTGATAAAGTCATAGTCCTCTAAGTTTTTATCAAGATTTTGCAACACAGCTGATTCAATAAGCGATTTAAAGTCGAGATACTTGGGGGTTTTTATATTTCTAGCAACCCCATCTCCCTTATAAGGAGAGTAATCTAAAGTATTACCAATATAAAAGCTGCTTTTGTTGATTACTTAAATTTTGTGAAGGGTTCCGTTTATTGATTGAGATTCATTAGATAAACTGGTCATGCCTTTTACTCTAGACAGTTGAATAGTTTCACCATCTTCAAAGGGATGACGCTGTCCTTGTGAGACCTTTACGACTCCTTTTTCAGCAATGGTGATTTAATCGATAAGTACCTATGTTGTTTATTCTCCATTGGGATCTAATATCTAAAATTTATTTCCAAAATCGTTAAAGATTTGTCCATAAGGGCCGTAGCAGTCAACTGCCAAGAAGTTTATCTTATTTTATCTGCAAAACTGGTCGATTTTGATTAATTCTTAATGATTTCTTTCAGTAGCAACAATAACTTGGAACTTAGACATACTTGTGAGATCTTCAATTTTATAGTCAAATTTAGTTACCTTTACATAATGATTTAGTTCCTGCAGTTTATAAATTGAACTCTATAACCTATTTTTGCCAATATCTGACTACCCAAGGAAAAATTGCCCACTTAAATCCGACCATTCAACTTACTTGGAATCCCAAAGAGATAATTATCTGCATCCGCTCAGAACCAAATTTTTTGCAATTTCAACGCCTAGTGCACCCAAACCAAGTAATAAAATGCTTGCTTTGCTTTGTTTAGAAACAGCCTAAATACCCATCGCTCCGATATATCGACTCCATCTATCTTTTACTTTTTCATCATTGATATCAAGTTCGGCAAGTTGCTGATGAGAATCTCCGTAACTAACATCTATTTCCTCGAGCGTGGTCTCCTATTTATTTTTTTAAAGTTGCGTATGCTTTTTCTTAAGTTTAGTTGGTGAGTTTTGCTTTTTCAAATCTTCATGTGTGGGTGGAGGAAGTTTATTGATTTATATTTCAAGTTCTTTAATGGCTTTCTCCATCAAGGTTTTATACTATCCCTTTGATTTTTTGAAAGTGTTGCACCAGTTATAGTTGTGATCACTTACGAGTCCGTTGTACGAAGCCTACCTTTTGTCAGCCAACTTAAGCCATCTTTGACACTCTTATAGAATTTCATCCTTCTTCAAATAGAAATGCCGACGGATTATTGTTTAGAAACCTTTGGGAGGGTTTTTAATATTTTAGAGCATGGCAAATTTGATATTACCGTAGCGCACTATATTGGCATATGCTTCATTCTTTTTTTCACCTTCCACAGTTCCTTGCTCGTGCTCAAATCCAGGCTAGTTAAAGTAGATATCCTCACTCATAATGATTGATTGAATAGAAACTAGTACTTGAAGTAGAGTTGAAACTTTAGCATCCCAATTTTACATAGCATTACCTCTCCATGTCCCTAGCAAACTCAGGCATACCTTTCCACAGGCATAAAGATTAGGATTAAATCTAATTTGACCGCTGCCAGTAGTTGTAAGATTGACTTTGGGAGGACCATTGGGGTAGGTATCCTCGAAGTAAATATCAAAGAGATAAGCTCCATGACCATATGGAGTGCCATTGGATCCCATAATAAGTGCTTGCATGTAGTCGACTCTTTATTTATCGCATCTAACAAAGATAGCATTAGTATGATCAATAGGAAGGGCATGCGAGACATCAGCTAATTCTTGAGCTAATCTAATGGTCTTTTCGACAGGAGGCTTATGTCCAGGCAGATAGTAGCTTGAATAGTGATGCTTGCTAATTTTGCCGCTACTGTCCTTCATGTCCATATAATCAAATCTCAAATCTTTCATGAGGATGGGATATTTTTTAGCCAAAGGAAGTTATAGAATCTTCTTTTATTCTTACTCATCATTGTGACTTGTAGCATAACCAGATACAGCCTCTTCCACAATCTAGAAAGTAGATATAATTTTTCTTGCTATTTATTATGAAACTTTTTCTGAGGCTGAACCGGTTAAGCAAGAAGTAAAGATTGTTGAGGTGTTATGCAGTGTCTTCAGCAAAGAATGTAATGATTCAGGTTGTTTGGGTTCATAATTTTTAGAGACGGGCATTAAAGTGGGAATGAGCTTTTTGCAGCGAGCCAGTACTTGGATAAAACTGAGTTCACCTTGAAATAGTTCGGCGTATTTTGATATTTAGAGTAGGGATCCTCCTCTTAGTGAAGATTCTATGATTGGTAGCAATGAGCTTTATAATGTTTGTTCAAGTATTTCGTCTGAAAATTCGAAATCTTTATAATCTAAAAATCTTTCTAATATTTTAAGAAGACCCAAAATCTGTTAAAATTGTTATTTTCTAGCTTATTATTGTCCTGTGACGTCCCACTTTTGATTAGTCGAACTATCAGTACCATACCCAACTCCTTTCTTCTTTTGGATTTTAGCTTTGTACTATTCTTACAATGTTTTTTTCTAAAGTGTCGGGATTATCTCCTATTCTTATTCTGGCTAATCCACTCTGTGTCGTTTTGTCTCTTTAGTAATGAGGTGAAGTCTATTGAGCATAGTGGCATAAAATCCACTCTTGAGAGCATAGTTTCTAACTATTACAGCTTGTTCTCCCTATACTGCAAACACGTCCTTTATAATGGCATACAGTTAACGAACAGACTCCTTCTATTTTTGCTGCCATTTCTTGCTGTCTTGCTTGTCGGGCAATCCCAGCAGTAGATCAAACAACAAACTGACATTGCTTTGCTTTGTCATGTAGAGTGAACTAAAAACTGGGAAACATGAATAGCTTTCGAGTTATTTTAAAAATTGACCCCATATGCTACTTTGTTCTGTATTAGTCCAATTTTTCACACAGCCAGTAAGGACCTTAATCAACTTCTACAAACCTTTTTTCTATTAGAATGCTCTAAAAATTGTTTATTGAGCTACAAATGCCGGGAGATGAGTTTAATTGTTGGCCAAGCTCTCAATAGTAGTACTCTTAAAGATCTGTGAAGCTTAAATCTCGAATTTGATGAACTGTAATTTTTGTTGAGTTAAAATATCTTTGAGTTTTATCTCATGGGATAGGAATTGACTGGTGGTCCAATTTTTAATTTTTATAGATTACAAATCTTGAGAGTGGATTCGCAGTCCTGAAATGTTTATATGTTTTAAGAGTTCACTAATACTCATCTCTTGTGGTAAGCAATAGCAACGCTCAGAAGTTGATTATCTTATGGGAAGAATGCTTCTATATTTCTATTATAAAATCCAAGGGTTTTGGAGATTAGTAAGAGTAATATTAGTCAGCAGATTTTATTACCATCGACTTTCTTCACAAATTTAATATTTTTAATTGGGCAAAGTAATTGCGTTTGAGCCACCCTATAGAATGAGCTTATTTTATTTGAAAGAGTGCGAAATGAGTTTATTTGATAGCACTTCAGTTGATCGCTATTTAGTAATTTGATATAAGATTTGATTGCTTTATTTTTATACGATTATTAGGTTGCTATTTGTGTAGTACTCATCCAGTTGAACGATTGGGCTGTAGTATTTACCCTAATATGTTATAATTTTAGAACTACTTTTTATTGGCTTATTTTTAAGAATTTAGGTGGGCTGCCAGATATAGGTAGATTAATCTTTCCAAACAAAGAAGAGAGGAACACCTTTGAAAGCGTTGATGAGGGGGAAAAAGAAATGTTAAATGAAATATTGATGATGGATTGCTTCGAAGTCATTCAGTGATGTCATCATATTTATTATTATTTCGCTAAAATCATCCTGACAAATTGAACCAATGCATGTGGCCTGGAACAGACTGATAAATAGTTTCATAATCTAACTACTGTACTTTAATAACAGACTTTTTGAACTCTTCAGCATCTCAACTATCGTAATTGGAGCGTTTCTAGAAAGCAGGATTTCTCTGCAACTATTATTGGATGTCAAAGTGCAAATAAATAGTAATTAATTGTAAGGTTCTCTCACTACTGAGTCAGCTGTTTTATTTGATTCCAAAGCTGCAGTTAATTCATCTAATATATGGAGGCAGTTTCCATTCGAAGCAATATTTTATAGTTACTGAGGATAATATGGAAGTATTGCTGCTAATATCGGATAAAGTTGTTTCCTTGTGGGCTTGTTCCATATCAAATTGACTAGTTTGCTAATTTCGTATTGGTAGATATTAGGTACCGTCAATAGGGAAGTAATGATAATCGAATAGAGATGTTTCTTTTCATCTTCAGCTTATTCATATTTTTACAAGAGTTGTGTGATGTTAGATAAACTAGCAATAGTTTTTGAGGCTGTGTTGTTGGCTTCACTGTAATTGGCCAGTCTAAGAGTGAGAGTCACTATATTGACATATTCGACAGCAAGATTGTCAAGAGTGTAGCTGATAAGTTTATTGATATTATCTTTAGTGAGTCTTCCCAGAATGAGTAAATTCACTAAATGAGGATTGGCTCCTTTGGATCTTAAAATATGCTCAAGCACATTTTCTCCCTCCTTATTAAAGGCCAGCAACAGTTGTTCTATTTGAGGGTTGGGCAATAAATCGTTGAGAACTTGAATGATGAGTTATAATTTTTGATCGAATTGTTGGGAAGCCGCAACTTTTTTCAAATCTTCGCGATACTTGGATTGCCCCAAAAAGCCTAGTAAAGTTATATACAGTTGGGTATAGTCTGGCTATTCTGTTGGCTGAACATCAAATCCACTGACATTGATAAAAGAAATATTATAAGTGGCCCCTTTCTTACTCTTTTGTCCGTTCTCCAGTACTTCACTCGCTGCTGTTAGCAATGACTCGTGCAATCTAATTTCTAATGATTTGACTGGGGTGTTTCCCATCCAAGAAAATGAGTTCAAATTTAATCCAAACAGTCGAATTCCAAGAGATAAATAGAATTGATCTTAGATAAGTTGCAAATCGCCAATTTTAATGGAGGACTTAGCATTTCCTCCAAATAGTTATACTTTTTTGGGCAAAATTGCATTTTTATTTTAGAGGTGGTCGTTCATAACAAATCCAATGATAAATTTGCTTGGCCATTGAAACTATTCACTCGATAATAAAACACTTTTTTGAGTAATGGGAAGTTTAAGAATGGGCACCTTTGTACCACTCTTTCCAGTTTGAATATCTTTGACTTATTGTCCAACATTTTCAAAAGTAAATCTTTAAGTAATGTCAATTTATTTCGCGTTCCATTGGCTCTTCTTCCTTTCATTTCTTAAAATGCTTGATTTTAATTCATTAATCACTGTTCCAAGAAGGGGATTAAGAGGGCCAATGAGGACATCTGAGAGAGAGCCTGAAGTTAGTGTGCTTTATAGTAATTGAGTAGTTCCATGGTGAAGCTGATTGTAGGCAATATGTCTGCTAGCGAGGCTCACTCGACGAGATCCTTTAATTTTTTGTAAAGCAGTTGCATATTGAGATAACACTTTGGTTGGGGTTGTACCTTTTAGGAGTTGAAGGATAAGCTAAACTAATTGTCTCATCATATGATACCCAGGCGTTTTATTAGCGGGATTTCCTCCAATTAATTCATAATCATTGTTACTTAAATACCATTAGATAAATAGCTATTCATTGGGCAACTCTGCGCCTTCAGGTATTTTTTGTGCAGCCTTGACCATTTCCACTGCTGCTTGCAGATAGGCAAGACCTTCTTCGCCCATCAAACGAACCCCTTCTACTCCTCCCAAATTGCACGTTGTGTGTATAAAACTTGCAATTGTTTCGAGGAAATCGTAATGAAGAGTATTGCATTTGCCTACGATGCTCAAGAATACATCACGAAGAGCTTTTGTATTTTTTTAGTATATTTTCTCGAGAAAAATGGCAAATTCTTATGCATATTTGGGAGAAGCAGCTGTGACTAATAGAGCATTATGCTGACTTGCAAGTGCTTCGGGATTATCGGACTGCAAAAATTGATGAATTATAGTGTCCATCGCTTCAGGGCAGAAGCCAATGACTTTCTCCAATTGCTACCACCTAATCTATTCATGTTGAAAAATAAGACTAACCACATCCAAATCGATAGGATTCTGCTCGGAACCTTTATCCACAATGATCTAAAGCAAAATTTATAACCTTGGCTTAGCGCTGGGGGTCAGCACAAGTTTGCAAAGTTGAGGATAACTTAGAAGTGGAACAAAGTTATTTAAAAATAGCTAATCTGACAATGAAGCAATGTATTAAAGGATTATTTAATTTTTCAGCCAATCTTAATGAGCAGTAAAATAAGCAAATATCTATTGATGAACTTACGTGCAATGCGACATTTTGATGAGAAGTTAAGCCCATTTCTGTTCATAGGCCACTCCTCTTAGAATAAGTCTTGTTAATGACTTACATAGTTCAGTATTCGAGAGATCTACTTCTGCTAATAGCTGGTCATATCCAAATTAAACTTTACCAAGGCTGGACAAATCAGCTTCGATATACTGCAGACTTTTGATAAGCAGACTTACTCGATGAGAAAGAGCCCTAAAAGCCACAAGTTTGGCAGGCCCACTCGCCACTTGCACGACTGACTTGAACAAAAGATCACAAATGTTTTCGTCGAGTTTAACTGATCGACTTTCCAATTCATTAAGAGTTAAGATCAATAGAGTGTACAAATAATCCAAACATACTTTAAAAGAGTATTTTTTAATGTTTCTAAAGAGACGCCTTTGGAGACCAATTAATGATTAATAATCATTCTTCTTTATTTTTTACTCGATACAGCGTTGCAAAGCATTGGGCTATTCGTGTTGTGATTTATAATACAAATACTCAACTTGACGATCTTTGCTGACTGAATATTTTTAAAGGGACGATGAACCCATTGTACTTACTGATAAAAAGAACATTTCTTCTGGGTTGAAGGTGAACAAATTTTATATAGAGGCAAGAGATTCATTTGCTCCAGTTGGATAACCATACAACTCAGGAATTATGTCAATTTGAGGAACTCTGCCAGATTCAATGAGATGATTGACAATACCAGTTTCAGTGAAGGATAATTCTATTTACAAATACTGAGCGGTGACAGATTGAACTTAAAGCCCATACACATTCAAATACTGACTGTTTATTCCGAAGAATGCCTCAATCTCTGGCTTATGCGAATATTTGGTAATTTGAGCCCACTGGTGCTCTAAAATTCTACCTTCCCCAATTGCTACCTTTCCTGACTTACTTATTGCGAAGACACTATAGTTAATTTTGCAAGGTGTCTCACATCTTTAAATTCTCAATGTTACGTCACCAATATAATGGGCTGATGGTAATTTAATTAGTAATCTCCTGGTGAGTTAGCTTCTAAATACAGCTATTTCTGCTTAGATGAGGGGCTCATTAAAGAAAGGAAGTTGCTTTTCTTCAGTTTTGGGTTCAACCAAATTGAAATAATAGTCACTATAAAATTGAGTTTCGAACAATAAATGGGTATATTTTGTTTCCTTGAGAGACTCATACTGCTTAGTCCGATGCAGGGGAAGCACTTTTGCAATTGCTAAAAGCGTATTGATATGATTCTCATTACTTAGCTATTTAATGATCAACTTGAGATAAGGTAAAGGGATGGTAGGTGTTTCAGCGATATTTTAAATAAAAGTCATAATATACTTCTTTGCCCACTGATTTTGCCAAATTTTAGTGAACATGTTTAAGAAATACTATTCTGATTAGATGCTGCCCGTATAAAATAGTACCAGATCAACAAATTTATAGACTTCAGTTTATGAAAAGCCAGTAAAATCAAAAATATGAGATCTTGATATCTGCCTCAAAATATTTTATAGTTTTCCTGACGTAGGAATCAGATAGCTGATCAAAGTACTTGCATCTATAAGTTAGATGGAAGTGTTGTCCTTATCTTACTGTTTCACAATTATTGTCTTATCACTCACTGTTGCATTTTAATTTGATAATAACTCTTCCATATTTTAAGATGAACCATAGTGAGCCTAAACTTGGGCAAAAATATCTGAAATTGTCTTAATGCTGCTGATTGATATTTTTTTTAAGTTCAGCAATTGATAAATGGCCTTGAAATACATCTCCTGATAGGCGTCCTTTGGCAGGCTGCGTCCTTTGACTGCAATAAAGCCAATCTCAAAGGGTAATTTTTTAACCTCACTAAATTTAGGTACAATTATGATATACTTCCAGTATTGATTTTCTCTGATGGGTATCTCTATTTATTCCTCCTTATCTTTGAAGCTGAAAGTATAATGGTGGCTGATTTTATTTTGTTCGTTTCTAAAATAAACAACTCCTTCACTAATTTCATTCATGTTTCGACGATGAATTGATCGATGCAACTTTAGTGAACTCACATTTATCAATTTGTTATGCAGCTGACGTAACACTATTTGATGGGGGTAGTTGGCTAAGAACGAACTATTTGGTTGCAGAATTGCAGAAATTGAATAATTATTGTTGCATCCTGGAGGACCGCTTTCAACTATCATAGGAATCCACTATTATCCCTCACGATTACCAGCAATATTTAAGATTGGAAATTTAGATTCGAGAGTGAACTTTATTATCTTGTTAGGATGCGATTAGTTTTAAGACGTTTAATTGATATTGGTCAAAGTTGACCTGAGTACAATCTCTCCTTTTGCATTTTTATAGGTTTCCTCTTTAGATTGAAGAGGACAATCATTAATCTCATCCTCCTCTATAATGCACGGTTGATGATCAAAAAGTAATTATTTATTGAATACTATCTTTTTCTGTCTCAGACTATTTTCGGTCAAGGTTAAATAATAAACGTCATCTTTCTGTTTAAACAAGTATTCAGGAAACAGACTAGTTTCAAAGTCATCAAGAATGCTTAAGGTTGGATGTCTGCCCTCTGAGTACCAATTTTGCCAGTTTATATTGTCCAACTTTTACTCATGCTTGAGTGTCACCAAATCCACATACTCCTTTTCACTTTTATAAAGCCAATTTTTTATCTGACTGGGTACAATTCCTAAGATGAACAATCTATTTCCCACTTGCAATATCAATTTTGCGAACATATTGGTAAGTTCCACAATGCTAATGAGTTCTACTTTCTCTTCTTCAATCTCTTTTAAAGATTCAGCTTTTTCCGACTATTTTCTGTCGCTGTATATCCAAACAAGAGCATCCTCTAAATGACCCGTCTTCTGCAGAGCTGCTCTGGCATCATTTTCAGAAATGCCATAGTCTCTAATGAGCTACTTTAAATCGTTCTAGTTGACTGTGTGTATTTACTCCTTTTTCTTCTCTTTTTGCAAGCAGCCAGTTAAAATTTTATACAAAAAGAATTCTTCACTTTTAAGACTGCGGATATCTCCTTCTTCAAAATTTTAGATTAATGCTTTTTTGGAAAAGGATATTCTCTTTTATAAGGATTATCTGAACACTTATTTAACACAATCTTGAAGATTATAAACCATTACCGTTTTTTAATTTCTGGTGACCAAATAATTTTAAGTCACATCCAAGATATCTCCTTCTATTTTCCACTGGGTATTCGAGTGAAGGATTGATGAGTTCAATGAAAATTAGTAGCTGGGAACATTAAAGTATTTAAATACTCTGCGATAGTTTTGGATATCAAAATTAGAAGAACCTATTAGGTTAGGAATTCTAATTTAACGATTGCGAAGATAGGGTCGAATTAGAGTCAATTTGGTGAGTAGTAATTTGTAGACATTTAGCGGAGGAGATGACTCTTGATCTAGAACAGAAATAAGATATCTAATCCACTCATAAATTTAAAATAACAAAATTGACTTACTAAATCCGAACAATGATTTATCTGCTCTCCAGTCTTTAAGGATATTATATTCAGAAAGAGTGAACAGATTGAATGCCTAATTATTATGTACGGCAAAAGAAGAGAAATCAAATTATAAAGTCTCAGAGTTACGACTTATGATCTTTACAAAATTATTAGACCAAACGAGTAAGATTCGATCATCGGATAGTTGGAAAATTCTTTTTAATTCACTTGAGGGGAGCTAGGGAGATTATTTATGAATTTGTGCAGGTTCATTTAGATATAATTTCCCAAAAGGATTATAGATACTGCTTCCGCTGGAGGGCGCCAAGGTTGAGAATGGCAGATATATGATAGTATTTCCCTTTTGCTCAAGTTTAACGCAAGGATACCATTTATTCTTCAGAGAGTCATACGTAATAGTCTTTGAATGAACTTTGCTGGGCTTGTTACCATTGACCCACACTCGTAACTGATCACCATCGACTACAAAACTCACAGTCCTGGAGGTGGATGAATTGAACTCAAAAAGTTAGTAAGCATACTCTTAAGATTATTAAACTTTGCAAATGCCGAGGTGCACTCCCTGCAAGGAGAGAGGAGCGTACCATTCCCACCGGCTGCCATCACAAATTTAGAATGGGCTTCTGAGGATTGATACTTCTCCATCGGCTGAGATAATGGTTCGATCAGTGTTGGCCACCACTCCTCCTGCTACAAGAGTAAGACCTTGAGGTGGCGAATTCTATGCTGCTTCAGTGGATAAGTTCAGCTATATTTATTCTGTTTCGAGAGAACGGAAATTTTGAGAGTAAAGCTTTCCTTTGAGCAGGCGATAAGTGCGCTGGTTTATGGTATCAGTAAAAGAAAGAGACTGATCAGGCAAAGTCTACCCTATGTTTGTGGAATGCTACATGGATACGTAATAAATAATCAATTAGTCACAACTCTTCACTATAAAGCAAATAAGCAAATATGATAAATTACGATCGGCATAATAAATCAAATATCCTGGAATTGGCACTCGCTACTCTCCACCTCTTTTACCTACTATTTTTTATCACTTAAGCCGGTGATCTCGCTGGGTGTTTCCACATCTGCTTATATTCTGTTTTATTGCCGTTGATCTTCAGTTTATTTATGGCTGGAAAGCAGCATCTCTCCTTCTCCGCCATAATCCTATTTCTACTTTTATATAAGTAGCTTCATCTCCTCTTATTCACTGATTTTTACTTGTTGCTCTGTGTTTAACCCTGTATTGGCAGTGATAAAAGAGTTGTTTGAGAACATCGACAAATATTTTGATTTTCTACATACACTATCCCTCAATAATCTTTTATAAGACTCCTCAACTGTCATTGGTTCAATCAAACCGGCATTATTTACTGGAAAATACTTTGGATGTTCTTCTGTCTTTTCCTTCTGCTGTCCAATTTGTAGAATGCTTGCTATTTTAGTCAATTTTTCTTTGCTTGGCGCATTTTATTAAATAACATTCTATATTTCCCTAAGTTTTTTACTGGATGAAGTCATCTCCAGTTCACAAAAATCTTGTTTGGTGATGGCTGGCGGTGGTTCCTTTTGATAATTGATAGTGGGAGGTTGTTCAGGCGGTATAATTTTAATTTTCTTGAAATTGTTGTTTTTCTAGGGTTGATTCTTCTGTTGATTTTCCTATTTGTTCTCGTTGGCCTGTTTGAACATGCGGTAAAGAAAAGAGGCTAGATAGAAATTATCCTGATATTTCATCTGCGCTAGTTTATCCATCTACTTATCTCAATAGATACTTCAATTTTGTAGCCAAGTTATAATTTCTCAAAGGCTGACGCTAACATCTTTAAATTACTCATTATTTAGTGGCCGGCAACGGGGTTTTTAATGATTTTTTAGGTTCGAACTGACCCCGCCTTCAGATGATTAAGTAGCAGCAAAAACGCGGCCCCATTCCCCAGTTCTTCAATCTTTCGAACTGATTATATCTCTTTTGCAAGGGTGCTGTTAATCCAAAGCAAAAGTTCATTGCGACTGTAGGATGGCGCTTGCTTCATATTAATTTTAAAATATAAACACTTATTCTTACATCATTTGACTTCAAGTCAAAGAGAGTCAGAATATTGCTGAAGAAGTTTTTCGAGGTCGATCGGCGTCAATTTTAAATTTTATTTCAAACGTTCGTAGAGACTAAGCTTTAGTGAGGCTGCTATCTTGGGTGGTACAATTGTTATGTCTATTGTTTTGCAAATTTAAAGCCAGTTGCTGCCTAGTAAAATTCTCGAGCCTTGGTAATCGATGGCATAAACAAGCCTGCTATTTTTTTCTGGTTATCGATGAATCATATATAGTTCAAGATATATTTATAAATCTTTACAAAATGATTTGTGCCTCACAACTATTACGAAGGACTTTTTCATCATTGAGTGCACTCTCCCCATTGGATGGTAGATATTTAAATAAGACCACGTCGCTAATCCCTTACTTCTCGGAGGCGGCATTGATGAAGTATAGATTAGTCGTGTAATCTCAATGGCTATTACATATTCTGAAAAGTGGAATTATTACTCCTGATCCTCGAATTTCTTTGGATTAAACAACGGCAAAATTTGAATACTTAATACAAAATTTCAATTTGCAATCTGCAGAGAGAATCAAGCAAATTGAGGGCACAACAAATCACGACCTCAAATCAGTTGAATACTTCATCAAAGAAAATATTAGCCATTATAATGAATATGTTCATTTCTGCTGCACCAGCGAAGACATTAATAA
>Ga0302188_10001083_pt1 | contig 22210 bp, 12 predicted proteins | sample II_Bog_E2_1_FD_198783 | JGI IMG/M metagenome (GOLD analysis project Ga0302188, IMG submission 198783) | Peat permafrost microbial communities from Stordalen Mire near Abisko, Sweden - II_Bog_E2_1 | ecosystem: Environmental > Terrestrial > Soil > Wetlands > Peat | place: Sweden: Abisko...
CCAACCCCAACCCCAACCCCAACCCCAACCCCTCATTTTAATTGCAAATATGGCAATCAATAGCACGACTTATTATTATGATGAGATTGATAAGATCAATTTATTTTGAACTCTTTGAAAATGGAGAGCTGCTTCGCGAAGTCAGTCTTTTAGATCTACGCAATCTTTTATCGCAGTTTACGTTGCTTTTATTCCTGACGCTTTATTGCTGGGAGGTTCGGCTTAAATGCGAAAAGGTCTTATCCAATTTTGTCCATCCGCAGCGGCTAAGATAACTTGGGGTCCTGTTTCCAGTTGTAGGAAGTCTTCATCTAGGTTGACCCCGCATCGGAAACCTAGGCTTTAGATTTGATTGATCTCAAACATGCCAGAACATAATCTTGATACTCCTTTCGATCGTTTGTGGTCAGCCAATGATCGATAAACGATACAGCAATGGAGGTTAATGGCCTGCTTAAATCCAACTATCTTAATGCATTCTATACCTTTTGCAGAGTTTTAAACTCGAATATGTTCGTCTTTTTAGTTTTATCCACCGAAAAGCCATGGAAATACTGATACGTGGTGGTCAGCTGTTTGCGGCGATACATCTCTTCAGCTTCCTCCAATCTGAATGGTAAGATAGTTACGAGTTGCTATTTTTTCTGCTCATAAAAGACTGATGCGTCTAGTAGAGCACCTTCTATTGGGGTAGCATGATATTGACGTGTTTATTGCCCTTGCTGGCGTAGATCTGGGCGATGATTTCTAGTCCTATTTTTTAATTATCATGAATGTAGTGTTCCCAATCGTTAAGTTTGACTTTATAATCTGGTTTCAATATTTTGTCTAAGATATTGGTCGTCATTCGAGAAGTTATATTTATGACTATAAAGAAAGTGGAATTAATAGGAAAAGGAAGGAAATAGATGAGTTAAAAAATAAGAATCGGACTTGATCTTACTTATCAATATAACATTAATATAACCTTGTATTTATTAATCCATCGAACTTGCCAATTTTCAAGACTGGGAAAGTAAAAAGAATGGATGCATTAGACGTCTGCAGCTCTCTGCCAATCTTCACAGCTGTTAAAATACACCTCCTCCTTCTATTTTTTTTTTTAAAAAAAATATGGGATAAGATTCAATAAATGATACTCAAATTTGGGCTTTGACACTTAAAGTAAGAAAAAATAATTGATCTCAACAAAAACCAAGCTCAGTATAAGTCTCATTAATATTTAATACTGAAAGTTAAAAATTATTATTTTCGTATTTCAGCAATGGATATCAAAAATAAAATATACATGCTTTGACATGGTCTAACAATTGCATAGCTTTAAGTAGCATTTCATCAATTATTGTGCATAATGCCATCAAATTAATCATCAAGTATTGATGTAACTGTTTTGGCAAAGATTATATAAGTCCTTAAAGCAAGATATGCTTATAATAATTTTACATGATGAGAATTCACGTATTCCTATTCATGGGATTACTTGCTTGGTCTTGCTCTTGTTATTTTGGCTTTGGGGTTGTTGGACCTTTTACTTCATCGGCATTCAAATGCCTTCATGCGAGTGTGACTGGCTCGACCACATATGCAGTTGTTCGGGTTTATCAAAACTCTCATTCGCCAGCAGGAATAGACTCAAATGGCCTCCAGACAATGATAAACGCATTTGAAGCTGGATTTGCTGCTAATGTCGATGTGGAACTTTGCCGCGGAATTAATGCCACCTCTCAAATAAATTTAGTGAATACTGAAATTTTAAGTCCATTGGCCACCTTCAATCAGCTAATTCCCCAATACCATTTTTTTTATATTAAAGTTCAGCCAACCAGCAATCCAGAGTGTTCATGGGAGGGTTATAGCCACTCAGATAACTGTAATTTCTTGAAAGAAGCTGCCAATGCAGTCAACAATCTTGGTTGGATTACTACTATATTTTCTACAGCTAATATTTGGAAACATTTCTTTGGAAGCAGCTGTGATACCTTTGCAGCAGATACGCAGGCCATTATGGGATATGCTAACTACGACAGGACTGGGCAGGTGAATTCAGTTCAATCATTTGATGATTATGTGCCTTTTGGGGGATGGATAGTGGCTCCTAACTCAGTGATGGGGAAGCAAGTCGGTGGAAATGTGACCGTTCCATTGCTGTGTGGCCACAAGGCGTGGCATGCCTTCGTTGACTAAATTTGGTACCCAGTCTGATCGATATCTCCTCAAACTCTATTCAATGACTAAATATTCAGTAGCATACTATGATTGGCTAAAATTGATGAGCGGTGAAGAAATGTTTGCCGATGCTTATTTTGAATCATCGACTTGAATCATCGGCGGATAAGCCTAAGTTTACTGCCATTGCCAAGTGGAGTCGAGTGGTATTAATGTTGATAATGTTGACTTTATTCCTCGATGCATTGGGCATCTCCCAAACTTTCTGCCACTCCTCAAGCCGGGAAAGTTCTTCTCACTTCCTATTTTGTTTGAAAACAATAAATAACGAACGATGAAAACTAAAATTTTGATGTTAACACTTTTCTAATCATGAAACTGTTTTTGAGTGTCAAAATATACAAAACTTATCGAGAATTTATTTATTTTTTGTTCTTTACGTTTTGGTTTTATATTAGCATAAAATAGTACAAATCTTCTTGGACTCGATTTTTATGATAAAGTCCAAACTTGATTTCTCCACCCAATTCTGCTTGTATCCGAGGACTTACGATAATTTCATCAATTTAGAGTCATTAGCATGATTTTACTTTGACTTTTCCCCATTCTTTAGAGGGTTAATTTGTCAATAAAATTAGGAAAGAAAGATCATCGATATCAACGAAAATCAGACTCAATAAAGTTCTCATTCATCCTTAATTGTGAAACTTGAAAATTATTGTTTTGAATAAAATTGTACATCACCTTTCTGGGACTGGATTTTTTAAAAAAAGCCATAATTTGCATTCCCGACCCAATTCGTCTTCCAACCGATGACTGACAATAATCTTCCCAGTTTGAATTGTGATTGGAGCCGATTTGTATTTGATTGTTCGGCATCCTTTGAAATTGTTCGAATAAAATGACTTAGACTTCGTTTTTATAACCAAAAAGCACTCTGCAAAGCATTCGCTCTTATAAAATACTAAAAGATAAAAAATATCATTTGCTCCACCAGCAATAGTGATGGATATCGGAAGATACTTTTATATATTTCTGCATTTTGGAGCATTCGCAGCAATTTAGGCAGTCTGTGGGCAATTTTGGGCAGAAAACCATCAAATTAATCACAGTTATATTTTATTTTATTGGTTTTTAACAGGTGCTGCATAAGTCCTTAGAGCTAAATACGTTTATAATAATTTCTAATGACAAATATTACCGTATTTTTATTGATGGGGCTACTCATTTGGTCCTCATTTGAACAGCAGGCATAATTCGGGCTTATCAAAACTCTCACTCACCCGCAGGAATGGACCCCAATGTTCTTCAGACAATAGGACATGCAATGGCGGCTGAGTTTGAATTTGATATCTATGTAGAACTTTGCCGCGGAATTAATGCCACTTCTCAAATAAATTTAGTTCATTCTAAAATTAGTAGTTTCTATCCTATTTATTTTGTGTGGATGAAAGTTGAGCCAAGCAGCAATCCAGAATGTTCATGGGAAGGCTATAGCCAATCAGATAACTGCAATTTTTTAAAAGAAGCTGCTCAGGCAATAAATACCCGTAATTCACCTGGTGTCTTTTCCACAGCTCGTATTTGGAAACAATTCTTTGGAAGCAGCTGTGATACTTTTGCAACAGATATAGGTGCCTTGAATATATGGTCCAACTACGAGAGCAGCGCTGGACGTGTGAATTCACCTAAATCATTTGATGATTACGTGCCTTTTGGAGGATGGACATCCCCTGGAATAAAAAAACTTGTTGGAAGTGTTACGATTCCATTACTGTGTGGGCACAAGGCGTGGCATGCTTTAGTCGAATAATTATTGTGGTGATTGTCGATTACCATCTCATCAAATCTATTGATACATATTCATTAATATGGTTAAGGCTGATTGCGAAGGTGATCATATGATTGCCAATACTTCCTTTAAATCACTGTCTTTTTTCGGGGTTGTTGTGGTTAAATAAATTGCTATTATAGTGCAATCGAGTGCTATCAATGTTGCCTATATTTATCAGTTATAAATGAAGAGCGATACATACCGTTCCCTTTTTAAGGATCAGTCCACTAAATCACTTACAAAATACAAATCGTAAACCATTGAGCAGCGAGTCAATCAAATAAGCAAGGAGATGCTGGTTGGCAACCACCCTAGGAGACGAGAAGGGTGTGGAAACCAATACTAAATTACCACCAACATGGGAACCCATATCTTTAAGAGAGAGCCAGTCAAAAATCAGTAAGATCTAACCCGCAAAATCAAAATAATCGAAAATGAACTAAAGCGTAAGCTGAGCGAAGATAGTATACTGCGTAACTTCTTTAAGACGGTTAACAGCTCAAACCTCACCCATATCGACATATATTTGGAAATGATGAGTTTAGAGGAAAAGCTGCACGAGCAGCATGAGGATATGGCCAAAAAATCTGCAGAGTATACTCAAAAGATACAATAGTTTGAGCAATCGTTGGAGGATAAGGAGCAACTCCACATTAAGAATCTGATGGATTTGAACTTGGAGCTGGAAGAGCAGGAGCACTTGTGGAAAGCGGAAAAGAAGAAGCTGAAGGATGAGATTTAGAGACAAAAGGAAGAAATGGAAATGAATAAGATACTCATCGATGAATTCAAAAAGAAAAATCAGTAGTTAACGGCTAAGAATAAGGTCAGTGAGGAACAATTACGCACAGCTGAGGGCCTCAAGCAGGAATATATGAAAGAGAGAGATGAGCTTATGAAGGAGTTAGAGCAGTACCACAGCTAGAGGGAGGACATTATTAGATAAATTGAAGACAGGGATTCGGACAGGCAGTCCTTTGAAAAAGAGAGGGAGGAGCTAAGAGATAGCATCTAAAAACTGGAACTGCGATTGAAATAGTTTTAGTATATTGGCAAGGATGCCGTAGAGAAACAAAATCACTTGAAAACAATGTATGAGGAACAACATACAGCAGAAATTAATACGTTGAAGACTTCCTTTCAAAAAAACTATGACGATCAGGCGAAGGCTTATGTGGAGGAGATGAAAAAGAAAGAGCACGGCTTACAATAGGTGACGAAATAGAGGAATTCGTTGAAAATTGAGGTGGAATCATTGGGCAAAGCGAATTGTGGACTCAAATAGAGAAATATTGCTCTTGAAAAAGTCCAGGCTGAATTTAAGGACAATGAGCAGAACTTTATGAATGAGATTTCAATGCTGTCGGAGAGGAATAGGCAGATGACTGGAGACATCAAAGTCATTAAATACGAAAGAGACGAGCGAGACAGCATCATCTTGAAATACAAGCAAGAACTTACCTAAAAATAGAAGCAAATGGATCGGTTATAAACCAAAGTGATTGAGCAAGCTCGTCAGAACTAAAACTTAACAAAAAAGTGTTAATAGTATAAGAAATCAGCGGAGTACACTCAAACATACAATAAATTGAACGAAAAGATGAGTAACTAAAACTATAAAACTCTGGGCCGACTGATCGAGATCAATAAGAAGATTAAAGCGTGCATTAGTGACAATTTGGAGGCAGTGAATAAAGAAATTGATGAGGAAGTGTTGGGACAGGTGGTATCTCACTTGACTGAGCTGCTACACACTTTAATTCGAGACTATACCTCTTAAAAGAAGAGGAATGAAGACTACGTACGTAATAAAAACATATAAACTCGATAAATATCTAACATCCTTTAGCAATACAAGAATTTCATCGAGAACTAGTACACTCAGAATCTACTAAGCAAGTACATCACCATCATCAAGGACCAGAAAGGCATGCTAGAGGATATATAAAACTAAAGAGAATAGACCTATCATGAGTTGATTGAGAATTTGCTGAACCTTCATAACATTAAATGCTATAATTCGGAGAATGCCAATCTTAACTTGGCCAATAAGTTTAAGGATTCACTCGAAAGTATTTACATCAGTCAAGCCGTCAACGACAGCAGCAAAAAATATGTTAAGCAGGCCATTGAGAGATAGGATTCGATTAAAGTAATAAAGCGAAGAGAGAGGAACAATATTGAGGCTGAGTAATGCAATCTTCCACTAAAAATCAAACCTCTACTCGAGGACAACAAAGAGAACATCCAGGGCAACGGCAATAGAATGGAATCTGAAATTCTTAAGAACTAGTCAAAATGCTACAAAAACTAGATCCGTGAAAGATTTTCTTACAAAGACCCATCAAAGAAGAAATAGAACAGAGGTTCAGTGGATCATCGAGCCTAGATATAAAAAAAGTATTTTCGTTTATGATTAATAGCATGCCCGATTTATTTATTCCTATTGATGTACAAAGTTATAATTATAATTGGATTGTTGATAATTGGTCTATTACATGAACAGACAAAAGGGACAGAGATTCACATCCAAATCTGCGAAAAAATATAGCAATCATAGCAATCAGCACAGATAAGAGGAAGAAGTGCCGGAAAAGGAAACGCCTCAACTCGATAAGAAGACGCTATTGAAGATGAAATCGGATGATCAGATAACCAAGATGAAGGATTACTATAAGTAGATACTGGTGGAGCCGGAGACTCATGTAGATCAAAATATATTTAGTTTAAACATGTGGAAGTGATATTCATCTTTACGAAAGCCGATAATGTCAGGGTCGCAACTACTGCCATTCGTATCCTCGCCTAAATCTTCATCAGCACTGCTCCCCTATAGCCAGTGGATATGAAGCAAATCTAAGACAGGACATAAGTTAAAATCACGCGATAAGAGTACAGCGTGATCAAATTCTAGCAGTTGTTCGTCAACGAATACTAAAGATACCTAAAGATGCTGAAATAGCTCAACAGTAAACTGAGCGTGTCTGATTTCCAATCAGACGACTAAATGTTTCACGAATTCAAGAAGTGCATCTTGCAATGCGTGATTAAATGCTACAACTCTCTATGGAATTTCAATCATTTCAAACTACTCAACGACATCATGATTAAATTCATTAAACATGAAGAGTGCAAGCAGGTGTTACGTACATTTTTGAGTGACAAAAACATCGCAACTCTAAAGATAAAGGCAAAGATCGTCAACTCGATTGCGGTTATCCTCAAGTAAAGACCTGAGAAGACTTTACCTGACGACTTGATTAAAATAGTCAACGATACCTATATTAATACGCTGTATCTCAATAAAGATAGTGAGGCTTTGAAGTTCAAAAAGAAGAAATTGACCAAGAGATTGTACAAACAGCAGGAATTAGAAAAGAGGAAAGAGATGGCAGCTAAAGCCGAGAGAGGAACACTTTAACTCAAGAAAAAGATAAAGGATGAGAAGGTAAAGCAGAAGATGAAAGTAAGGGAATAAGTCAACAAGTAATTTGCGGAGGGGGAGGCCACAGTCAGCAACAAATAGCTGGTGCGTAACAACAGCGCCGTCCTCCAAGAGATCTTCTATATTTACTTTAAGATCCTCACTGAACAGATCAACTCTAAATTTATCCGAGACTGCCTTGAAGGAGTTCTTATCTTCGCTCACCTGATTAACATCGATCTGATCTCCAACCTGATTTCGCATCTCGATCGATCCAGTCAACATTTTAGAGAATTGTGGATAGGTAATAAGAATCAACATGTTCTGTAAAATCGGTTGCTGCTGGTGTTCACATCTGAAAGTTTGTTGAACGGACCGCTTTCTGTGTACAATATGGATGATCTTAAAGTAGCCTGCAACTTCTTCAAGATTCTGAGAGATGTGAACCAAAACAAAGTGGCTATCACAAGGTAGCACTTCAGACTCATCGCTATCACTCTGGATTAAGTTTTGCTGAAACGTCGTCAGCTTTCTCAATAGATCGTGGGTTCCTTTCTACGATAGATCAGTTTCTTGCTGCTTAAGCCCTAGATTCCTAAACTATATCTTTTGGAGTTGATTAGACAAGTGGCATCCGTACGATTAGTCTTATTTAGAAATATAACAAAGTGAATAGAATGTTTGAAGACGATAATGAAGGGTATGGACTTAATAGCTATAACGAGCACTGTGAAGATCCGCAATGCACAAACGCACTCAACACAGAAATTGGAACTAATCTTAAATAACTGGCAAAGAGTGCCACCAAAAAGGTAGATGACTGTTGATGTAGAAACTTCCTTCGTAGATTCCTGCCATCGTATAGAGACTACTGCGTCAAAACTTCAACAGAATCTAAAACTCCGTAACGATAGAGTAACTGCTAAACGGAGATCTTACCTACATTGAGTACAAAGCCTATTGATGATAAAATCTTTAAAAATAGTACTGTTAAATTATGTATAAATTTTATTATGGATCTAATATTGAATAGAATGACCATAATGATCGAGGTAAACTGCTTCTGTATTTGCTTGCTTTGATTATAATGACTAGGTTCAACTGTTAGGCTTTATAAACCCTCTAAAAAAGTATATCCTGATTATTATGATTATTTTATTCAATACTAAATCAAGAATGGAATTTGTCCTTAAATTATGAAATTGTTAGATTATCATCGTGCCAAATTGTTCACTCAATCATATGACTGCTCTATCAACGAGACTCCTCACATTATTTATAAGCTTCACACTATTTTCAGAATCCTTGAAGCATTTAGAGATTTGATCAATCTAAATGAGGATGGCTGCTATCTTGGGTCTCAACTCAAAGCTCGTTTCTTCAAAAGTTAGATTCACTATTTTCCTCCTCTTGACAACAATGTTTTAATAGAGGTCATACTTGGTTTCCGTTATTTTTTTAATTTGATTCAACAGAGATAGACTGATAAATATCGCTGAAATATCCGCCAACGACAATTTGGTCAAACTGATGCTCCTTAGATATTTGATGATAGCATCATAGCGAAAAGTACTCTAAAAACCTGTGATATCGTGTTTGGCAGCAATGGTTAAGGGGTACTCGCGGATTTATTTTAACAGCTTAATAGTTTACCTTTTAACAACCTTATTGCTGTATGAGTTTGGTTGGCTGATAGCTAAATTAGTCATTGTGAGTTGTATTTGATAGAGAGACGAAAGATAATCCTTTTTCAACGATTAGCGATCGGATTAAGATTATTTATTCAGCGAAGTAGTTTATAATTTGGATACTGTTTCGATGAAAGCCATGTGTCGTATGATTTGGATTGATTCCTCGTACTCCCCCTCTTTTTCGTTATAAACATCTGCAAAAAACTTTTAAAGCAGTGTCAATTTCAAAATTTAGTTAACTTTTTGTGAGTTACTCTTAGAAAGGAAACTTTTATCGAGATGATCGAATATATCGGTTAATATTTCGTTAATATTAATAATTTTCAGCAAATCCACCTTGCATTTCGATGACTAGATCAGCTCCCTCAGTTCAAATTGAATGCCGTAGGAGTAGAATTCACTTTTGTTGATTTACATCTTCTTATAGTCGACCAGTTTAGGGGTGGCAGGCATGATTGCTTTGATAGTTGCAAGGACGTCTTCAGCTAATTTGCCGATTTAATACAGGATGGAAAACTGACTGTAGGTCGAGATGTTTTTAAGGTGGTCGCGATAAATTATCCGCCAGTGTTATCCGATTTAATCAAAACTATTTTAGATTTGTTTGTCTATCTGCAACTTGCTTTTATTCTTCACCAGCTATTGGAGTTTTTATGAGAGTTGCTTTTGATCTGAAAGAGCCTTTCTCTTCTCGAAGCATTGAGATAGGATTGAGAGGTCGTTGACATAGTTGAAAAGCAAAGAATCAAACCCTTCCGGAAGTGCGTAGTATCTCTCCCCCTCATAGGCTTCTTAGAGCTGACTTAGTTTTTATGAATACAAATTTTTATCAAGTCCCTCATCAAAGGGCAAAGAAATGACGTGAGAATATTTGAGTCCTGCTTTAAGACTCTGCAACCCCTAAATGTTGTTTATTTTTTCTTCTGTTTCTATCTATTTGAGACTTTGGACTTGCTCAAGGTAATATTTAATCTCTTCCTGATAGATTTTAATTTAGTTGACATTATCTCGAATAAACTGGATCTGTTTCCAAGTCTCCCTCTTGGCGAGTTCGATAAAAAAGAATCGCTCTTTCTTCGTCTTTTAGTAGATATCACTCAGTCTGTATATTTTGTTAATGAAAGGCATCTGTCTGTCAGCCATGAATTTTTGAATGGACAGAATTATCTACTACTGATATCTTTGGAGTTATTTACTGGACTATTAATTCCTTGCACGAGTGTCGTAGTTGAGGCACTAGTTGTAGATAGTCGTAACTGTTTTTTTGTCCTTTTCAGTCGTGATGCCATTGACTTCGCTCTGATTTTTGACATCTAGAAAGGAGTTATATCTCTCGAATAAATATTGGATGTGCTTCTCTCTCTTTTTCCACTGCTCATAAAACGACTAAAAAGCAGTAAGACTCTAGATGAACTTAGCCTTTTTCAATGAGTAAAAGTACATGTTGATTTCGGCATTAACCCTCTTGAAATTTTATAAATTATTATCGTATATCTTGATATTCCTCTAAATTTCATCTGTTTTAGCCTCATCGAAACTCATCAAGCTGAATGCATCAACTTTATCCTTTTTGTTGTCAACCAGACTTTCAGAGTTCACGAGCAGGTTCTTATAGTTTTATAAGTTCATCAACTTCTGCTATGAGTCTGTTAGATCCTTTTCCTGCTATTTCATCTCCTCTATTTAGTTTGTCATCAGGCAGAGACAATCATAGATGATCTCGTACTTCAGATACTAAGATTAATTAACGTTGTTGTTGCGGATGAGGTCGGCCAGCATCTTGTCCACCTCATCCAATTGAAAAAGCATCAGGTAATGAATTTAGATCAGATTCTTGTGACTAATCTCATCGCTGAGACGCTGAATACAATATTCAAAGCTGTAATCCTTCCCGAAAATACTGCTGAGATAGTTTTTGTTCTGTTCTAAAAACAGTGATTCCCTCAAATTGTGTATGCATGAGTTGATTCTCTCGATCCTACCAGTTAGTTCCTGCTGGACTTCAGTAGTGGATTTGGTAAAATGGATCTGCATGGTCTGTTTATTGTAATTAGTCAGATTTGAGCATTTGAAGTAGTACTGGATCTAATTTTCGACCAGTTTTGATTGTCGAGTTTCGATGTAGAGTTACTGGAGATGCTTATAAAACTATTATCCTAGACTTTACTGATCTAATTATCTTACTTTGAAATCGTTGCAGATTTCATGAAGTAAATTCAGTTGCTTTCTCGTGAGTTACAAACAGTTCTCTTTCTTCTTTCTGTACTCTTCCTTGCTCTCGTTAAAATAGGATATGTTGGAGACCAATAGTTGAGCATCAGTAATCAGCTCATTTGCTCTTTTGGCAAAAGCGGTTGTATCTTTATCTCTGGCGTTGTCAGGCTGATAATCTTCAGAGTACGGGTCGTGTTTTGGCATATTCAATTCCCACTCTCCAAATATTTTTATCCTGTCCTTAGATGGATTCATTCAATTGATAAATTAATTTAAAATCTGTATCTGATTGAGGGATAACATAACTATGAATATTTATGGCATAATGGTAATCACTTAGTATTTTCTGTCATTTTCATATGAAGTAATATCTTTCAAAGGAATTATGTGGAATTAGTACGCCAAAAAAGTATCAGTCGGAATCAAAGAAAATCAAAAAAGATTATAACATGAAACTGTTTAACTTGGATCAATATGATGGATGCTTACGCTTAAATTATACGAATAGCAATGCTAGCCTTGTTGTAAACTATTTTACTTATGTTTAAGATGGCGTACTTCGAGAGGCACCATTTATGGACAGCATTATCACATATAAAATATATATCCAATTATAACTCAAAGATTGTTGGATAGGGATAGTTTATTCGACCATCAGCTTAATAAGTAGAACATCCTGAATATTTATTAATTGTATTTAAGATATTAATTAACAATCAGGGGAACCAATATTGCTCGATTGAGGCATGCCACACCTTGTGGCCACACATTAATGGAACGGTAACATTCCCACCGACTTGTTTCTCTAAGAATGTTCCATTAGCAAGTGTCCATCCTCCAAAAGGCACAAAATCATGATATGATTAATCTGAATTCACTTGTCCATTGGAGCCGTAGTTGGAATATGTAAGCATGGAGTTGGTCTCTGCTGCAAAATTATCACAACTGTTTCCAAAGAATTGCTGCCAAATATGGACTGTCGAAATTATATTCGGAGTCCAAGTACTACCAATATTGTGAACTGCTTTGGCAGCTTCTTTCAAAAAATTGCAGTTCTCTGAGTGACTATAGCGCGCCCAGGAACATTGAGGATTACTACTTGGCTCCACTTTAATATACAAAATACCATTAAATACAGCGTTTGAATTGCTCTGCCGGTCAATAAGTTCAGTCTTTATTAAATTGATTTAGGAAATAGCATTAAATCCGCGGCAAATTTCCATAGAGAGATCAGCTGAAAATCCAGCTGTAAAAGCATTTGCTAATGTCTGGAGAGCATATGGGTCTATCCCCGCTGGTGACTGAGAATTTTGATAAGCACGAATAATGACATTATGCACAGTATAAGGAATACTTCGAGCAAGGCATGTGAAGGCAGATGGAGTGAAAGGACCAGCAACTGCAAAGGTAAAACCACTATGAGAGGACCAAATCAGCAAGGCCACTAACAATAAAGCTGAGGTAACGTTCTTCATTCAGTAATTATTATTATAAAGCCTATTTTCTTCTCTTGGACTTATGGAACATTTACTAAAAGTCAAGTTCATTACACAATTATGATAATTTAGATGATATTCTTGCAAAGGAATGTCAAAGGCCATGATAGTGATAAGTTGGACCACTTGAATATTATATGTAATTCTATTCTGAGGTCGAACGGTAAAAAGTAAAAATGATAATTTTTAAGTTTCAATATTATATTTAAAGTGGAGGCTTCATAGAGTTAACTTTTCCTTGTGGGAGAGATTTCGTTTGCTCATTTTTTTAGAAAGGATAAACCTTCTAAAATGTCGATCAGTAAGAGTAAAAACAATCCAAGTGACTCCAAATTCATAAATGAAGCATAAATCTTCGGTATAAAGTGGATTTAAAAATCAAAACCAGTTTTATTTTTTTCAACTACCTTTTTACGAATTGTTCAAGGACAATTTTATTAAAATAGAGGCCAAAATCAATAAAAAAGAGATCATGAAACACATGGATTAAACTCATCACTAATCTCTTAGAAACATTGATCACGTCTGTTTTGTGAATTATCCAATGATAAAACAGTAAATTTCAACTTGAATAACTTGATCAGATATCGTTTTCAAGCAAAATGAAAATGAGGAAATATTTTCATAGCTGGGAAGATTGACAGAGAGTTGGTGATGTCCAATGAGTCAAGCTCTTATGTTTTCCGATTGTAAAATTTGTCAAGATTGACGGCCGAATGGGATTGTTTATTAAATAAATTATGTATTGAAAGAATTATGCTGGTTTAAAAGGCTTGATATATGTTAAACTCTTCTTCGCCTTTGCAGGTCTTTGTTTGTTTTTAAACTGTTTAAGTTGACCCTATTTAAGGCATCATGGTATGAGATTGCAAATTAAAGATTGACGTTTGAAGTAAATACTCAGCTCGTATCGTTAGTAGACTCAACTTTCCTGCAAGCATGGCTCTATATTAATCATTTGAATTGACCTTTAAATATTTCCTTCAAGTACGATCTATATCGTAAAGATAATGCATATAAATTGACTAATCATAAAGTTAACCCAACATCTTCACAGCCTAGGTTCTCAATCAGCACATTAATATGCAATTTTAATAACTTTAGCGAGCTATTAATCCTTTAAAAACCTATCACTCCAAATTTATTTTTGTATTTTTGTATAGTTTGGAACTCCCTTTAAACGGCAGAAGTAAATTTATAGTTTGATCTCCTTCAAATATCGGGAATCAGTGAATAAAATAAAATCTGATTTATAAATCGATGAAAATATGACAATAAGAATTTGATGATCTTCCTCTTCTCTGAGGAATAATGACCAGCTTATTGCAGATAAACTACATTTCAATTATTATAAATTAGATGACTGTAAAGGAATAGTTCATCATACCATCAGATTAATAATTAGTGTATTCTGAATAGTTATTAATATTTTTGGATGAGATGACGATGAATAATCAGGGGAACCAATATTGATCGATGAAGGCATGCCATGCCTTTTGGCCACACAGTAAGGGAACGGTAACATTTCCACCAACTTGTTTCTCTAAAACTCCTCCATTAGCAAGTGTCCATCCTCCAAAAGGCACAAAATCATCATATGATTAAACTGAATTGACTTGTCCATTAGAGTCGTAGTTGGCAAAGGTGAGCTACGATGATGTATCTGTTGCAAAAGTATCACAACTGTTTCCAAAGAATTGTTGCCAAATATGAGCTGTAGTAATGATATTAGGATTCCAAAGACTACCAAGATTCCTAACTGCACCAACAGCTTCTTTTAAGTAGTTGCAATTGTCTGAGTGGCTATAGCTCTCCCATGAACATTGTAAATTAATACTTGGTTGAACTTTAATATAGAACATACCATTAAATACGGCGTAGGGATCGCCTTGCGATGAAACAAGTTCACCTTCCACTAAATTTATTTGAGAAGTAGCATTGCCTCCTCGGCAAATTTCCACATAGAGATCAGCTGAAAATCCGGCCGTAAAAGCATTTACTAAGGTCGAGAAAGCATTTGGGTCTATACCTGCTGGCGACTGAGAGTTTTGATAAGCACGAATGATGACATTATACACCGAACCAGGCACATTCAAAGCTAGGCATTTGAAGGCAGATGGACTGAAAGGACCAACAACTGCTAAAGTATAAGCACTCTGAGATGACCAGATTAGTAATCCCACTAACAATAGAACTGAGTTAAAGTTCCTCATTCAGTAATTATTATAAAGCCTATTTTGTTGAATGTACTTAGGGAGCATTTGCTAAACAACAGTTATATTACAAAATTATGATCATTTTGATTGTATTGTGCCAAAGGAATGCCAAAGATCATAAAAATGTTTGGCCATCCAAAAAATTATATGAAATTCCCTTATGAAGGCCAACACTGAAAAGTAAAAATGATAATCTTTAAGTTTTAATCTTATATTTGAGTGGGGGGCATCATAGAGTATTTCTTTCCTTGGTGGAAGAGATTTCTTTTCTCAATTTTTTGAGAAAATAAAACTTGTAAGAATGACAATCAGTAAGAGTAAAAACAATTCAAATGACTCCAAATTCATAAATTAAGCATAAGTCGTCGGCCTAAAGCGAATTCAGGAAGCAAAAACAAGTTTGGCTTTTTTAACAATCAATTCCACGAATTGTTTAGTACAATTTTATTAAAATATAGGCCAAAATTAATAAAAAACAGATAACAAATGACAAGTAATAAAGCCGTCACACTAATCTCTCATAGACATTAATTTCAATAGTTCTGTGGATAATAGAATGACAAAACCTCAAATTCCAATTTTAATAACTTGATCCGGCATCATTCTCAAAATAAATAAAAATGACAGGCTAATTTTCATAGCTTTGAAGATTAGCAGAGAGTTAATGATGTTCAAGTAGTCGAGGACTTATATTTCATGTTTAAAAATTTGCCAAGTTCAACGACCGAATGCAACTTTTTTAAATAAATTTTGTATTGAAAATCTTTTGCTGATTAAAGGGCTTGATATATGTTAAACTCTTCTTCGGCTTTGGAGGTCCTTTGTTTGTTTTTAGACTGATTGAGTATGCACTATTTCATGAGTCTGACATGGGATGGCAGATAGAAGATTGAGGCGTGAATGCATAAATAGACTGATCATAAAGTTAACCCGGCATCCCAGCATATGGCTCCAATCAGAACATTTTTATGTAGTTTTTGATTCTTTTAATCAGACCATTATCCCTTTAAAAACACTATCATCCAATCGTATATTTTTCTATTTTTGTATAGTTTGGAATTCAGGAGTAAGTTTATAGTTTTAATTTCCTTCAAGATTCAAGAAATCAATGAATAAAAAAGATGAAAATGGTTCAGCTTTAATCATCTTAAATAGATGCAAATATGACAAACAAGATCAGAATTTAATGATCTTTCTGCTTTCAAATGCCACCATACTCTGTTTAAGAAGCTGATTCTCGTGCTTCTTATGGTCGAAACCGCAGCTATGGTTTTAGGGCAGACGGTGAGAATTGCAAAATATGTAACCGCACTTGCATTCTATTCCCAGTAGACCTATTTTTTTACTGCAATCAAAGCATCTATTTTTATCCTTTTGGTCCTTCCCCTTCTTCATGGGTTCCACGCAGGATTCGTCCATTTATTCTTGATAGTCGCAATCTTCTTCATCTGGACTGAGGGGAGGTATCGCTTTTTACATTGAGAGCTCATGCCTCTATTACTTTTTAACTTTCTCTTCTTGTCTGAATCGAAAAGTAGTTACTTATAGCATGTCGAACACAACCCATCAAAGGATTGATACCCATAGAATTGACTGCATTCCCTGCACATGATTGTACTTTTCTTTGACCTATCTTCTTCGAGGCTCATTGATAAATTTATTTTAGAAATACTTAAAATGATCTATTCTAATTTGTAATCCTGCAATTAAAAGGTAACAATTATATCATGAAGTATTTGAAATAAAAAAGATAACCATACTTCGGCATTTAATAATTTGTAAAGATATCTATTATTTTATTAATAATTTGGGAACCGTTTAAAGAGGTAGTTATGGATATCTACTGTTGCTGTATCAATTTTAGTTTATCTGTATTATTGACAAAACAAGATAGCTTACAGAATATTTTTAAGGAAAAATACAAATATTTATAAAGCATAAAGATCAAGAGTTTGTTCGTTCATGGCCTTTTTTCTAGTGATAAGAGTTGCAGCTGATGTCAGGAAGGAATAAATCAGAAGGAGGTTCGTTCGTAGCAGCTAATCTGTTCATGGTTGACTCCCTTTCAATATTAGAGGAAGGCTGGACAATGTGGTTGAACTTTAATTTCAGATTGTGCGATTCAGTCAAAGAGTTAGCTTCACTGTGACTCTATCTACGATGGTTGTGAAGTAACTCAACTCCTTTATTTTCCTTTCCCACCTATTGATTTGGATTAATGTCTTCATTAGTGGTTTAAAGATTGTTTTCCTTTAATTTTGGTAACTTATCCGCTGTTTTATCAGCTGATGATGCCTTAATATGGACATCGTTATTGCTGTTGTAGCCAATACATGATCCCATTTATTAATAGGTTTATTTAACTTAATAATGCAAACGATAAGTATTACATCAAATAATAATGAGGCTAGTAAGATTTTATATACTCAATCATTTATCAAATAACATGGTTACATGAAAGACTTTTCGATGGGATGGATAAGATTAAACCGGTTTATACAACAAATAGTTTTATATCGGTCAAAGTTATACATTATTAATCAATATTTAATCATTTAACTTTATTTTAACGAGTAGCTCAGGATAAAACAATAGGCATATCAAATAGGTAATTAAAAATGATTTCTGGCACCAATGACGATGGGCCACTCAACCATCCCCATGACAGGGTTATCTAAAATGACCAGAAAATGGTTGAAGTCTACTAGATGTTTGGTCTGTGAGATATGGTAGGCTAGACTGCATAACAACTGGAATAAATCCTGATAAGGATATGCATCCTCGCATTTTTAACGATTCTTAGACATCCATTCCACTTATAATTAGGACTATCGCTCCTATAGATACAGACCGAGCAATATTTAAGAATATTCCACAGGCACAAACTCAAGTAGGAGCGATTGACATAGTTTGGTCACGATCTTCTTTATGACTCGAATGCAGCTTTATCTATTTTATACTTCTTTTCCCCATAGTTTTTATGGCAAAAAGCTGAATACGCATAAACTTCCATAGTCCACTATATCTTAAAAAGTTTTAAATCTTCCATGTTGCCTTTTATTGTTATGTTGTCCAAGCGTTAATTCTTTCTTAGCAGTGAATATGAGCTAAAACTTATTGATTAATCTTTGAGCGGATTTGACATCGGCAAAGGGTTGTTTTAACTTGAAGGGATGAAAGTGTGTGGCGATGTGGACTGCAACAGATCCGAGTTGCTGCGAGTACTGTAGATGATACATATTGCAGATCTATCTGATCAAGTACTTGATATCGTGTAGGTCTAGTTATGGTTGCTCTTACTACTGGTAATTCTACTGAGATTGGTCTTGAGACTGAGTTAGATTAGCTCGTCATCATGTTGAAGCTGCTTGGAAGTGTGGATTGTTAATTTCATACGTTAGTTATAATGCAGAAATGTTAACTATCATATCTTAGCTAAATTATTCATATATTTTAAGAGTAGATTGGGATTTGCTTGATGGTGGATAATTGTGTATTGGCTCAGATTTAGGAATTTTAGCAGTATATTTACAGCAATCAATTGTATCGTGCCATTATGGGCTAATTTTATGCAATTTATGCCCACTGCATTTAAGTAAATTATGATGAATAACATGTATAAAATCAATCAAACGACTCTTACTACGACATTTCTGCTATGTAGATTTGACAGGCAATCCAAATGCAATCGGAACTGCAACTCCACTGAAAGGCAGCGTGTCCCATCGAAGATTTCTTTTCTATTATGTTAAACTCTGCCAGTTTTTGTTTAATGGCAGATATAATTACTTCGTCGTAATTATACATTGGATTATCTTTCAGGTAGACATATACTGCCCAAACAACGCTTAAAATAGCTAAGTTAGATGATTGTTACTGAGAGTGAGGCTGAACCAAATAATAGCTCCGATAAGGCCTTGCATCGAATTAACATCAGCATAATTTTAGACTGAGGCGTAAAGGGCCATAATCGACATCACAATCAGCACGATCAGTATCGTAGTAATAATCTTTGTTTTCATTAAATCTTTAGTCTCATTATTTTGTTTGCGATCCTTCCATGTTTAATAGCAGACTTTGTCAACCTACTCCTTCATCTGTTGGATGTTTATGTGCCGTGGAAACTAGAAGTCATTTTCGTTTTGAAAGCCGTTACCGTCGTAGTTGGAGATGAATACTACTTTATCTGCCTTGCTTTTGGGGTATTTGGTGGTGGAGGCGCGTATTTTTTAAAATCGAGTTCGTGGTTGGAAGGAGGACTTTCTTTTGAGATTGGGCTCGCGCAGATCCATGGTTCTAAGCTGCTCCATTCTAAATTTGGGGTACTCTGCTATCCTTTTGGCACTCAGCAGCAACATTTCGATAATATATGACAAATAATCACTGCCTTGGACTTTCACAAAAATAGACTGCGAGTTATTGATTTTATACAAACTCAAAATTAAAAAAGGAGCCAACCCTTCAGAGTTTCTTTTGTAAAACAACTATTTAAGTGCACGAGGCATGGTGCACTGTGCAACTCGATCCGAGGATTAGTTAGCTGTGTTTATTATTTCCTTAACAACCGAGTATACTCTTCGTAAATATCTGACGGTTATTTGGATAAATATGAAATCAATTTTGCTCCTTCATTATTATTAAGAATATAAATAGTTCTCTCCCTAAATTCGTAGACTCCCATCCAAGTCCTATAATATTTAAATTAGTGGTAATTAAGTCATGGTTAAAAAAATTCTACTCGTCGCCTTCCTCATCTTCTGCACACTCTCCCAATACTCGACTAGAGTGGGCGGATATGCTACAGTGGACCCAACAAATATCAACTCCCTTGAGGAGATGGCTGAACTGAAAAGAATTGAGCTGTTCGCACGTCAGCAATACGCGGCCTAGAACAACGGAGAGCAACTGTTATAACTGGTGAAAATTCAAAGACAGGTGGTATCAGGAATAAACTACATTTTTGATTTTACTACGGAGAGCGGGAATATCGCCGAAGTTGCCGTCTATGACCAATCCTGGACATCCACTACTGAGCTGAAAAACATAAACATAAAGACGCCATGATTCATCCATCAATTATCATCTTATTTTATAGTTATCAGCACTACTAATCCCAGTTAATGATGGTTGATAATCAATTGAATAAGAAGCCAATAATTGACAACCACCACGTTTTATCAGAAATGTTATGGATTGCTAATGGTGTTGCATGGCTCCAATAGTTTTTATTGCTTTTCTTTTAATAATTTATTATGATAACCGATAATAAATATGTTAGCATAGTCTATAAACAAAATCCTATCATTGTCAAAATCTGAATGATTCATTTAGGGAAGTTTATGATCTGTAAATTATTAGTTGATTATTAATTATTTGAACCAACCTAGAAGTAAATGTTCGAGGAGTATCAGGAACTCACTATTACTCAATTTGCCACTCCAATGAGAAAGATATGTGCCGGAAATAACAATATTCTCATGACTCTAGATGCCCGCCAATAAGTTTGTATTTGGCATTAATTTCATCCTTAAAAGACTATTAATCTCAACACCTATCTTCAAACCTCCTTCACTAAATGCCAAGGCATGTTAGCCCTGACTAAAATCAATCAATAATCCTCAAAAAGCATATTTGCAGTGATATTTGACTGTGTCCTTGTTGTATTGCAAGTAGAATATGCTTCAAGCAACCAATAGAGTGGAGAGAAGTAGCTCAATATTGTTGACATCAAGAAGATTGACTGTTCAATTTTTATCTAGCAAAAGAATATCCTGCCAGTTATACGGATAATTAAATAAATCGATAACCGGCTGTACATATCATTGCTAAATTAAAACAGTATAGTGTTCAGTATGCTGGTAGTTTAAATAAACTCTCAAAAAGACAAACTTATAGTTGAAGAGGTCCAACTGCTGTAACTTTAATTTCGGCAGGAAGGCATCAATCATTTCATAGATGCGCGCAAATTGTTTAGACTGATTCCTCTCTTTTAAATAGTGGGAAATGTCTTATTGATATATAGTGAGATAGATGAACCCGATTCAGAAGGTCACAGTTTGTTTCTTTTTCAAATTCCGACTTGGACTGTATTTTAAAAGAAGCGAATCTTTTGCAAATAAGTATATCAACTGCCAATTAATCATACTATTCGCCTTCTACGCAAGATAGAAGTCATCTCTTTGGGAAAGGGGAATAAATAACAGTAAAAGATATCGTATCAAATGCTGCTAGCCCTATTTTATCAAGTGTCAGATGAGCTGCATATAATCTGTGCTAACTTGAAGCAATCAAACGTCATCTTAAAGTAGAAAGTATACGCGAATACGTTTTATTATAATTTTATTAAAAGCTCAATGAAGGAGAGTGAACTATAGTTGCGAGGGTAATAATTTTGTATCGACAACCTTACTTTCCTCCTGCATTGTCGAGAGAGCTTAGATGGGAGGGACAAACTCATGCTTGTTGCAAGTCCCACCAACATGAATTCTGCAGTACTGAACGACCTCGCCCTCTCCTAGTAGTTGCATCATTTTTGTCTACTCTAAAATAAACTCTACACCCTATTTAAGCGTAGGCTTATACTATATAAACTAATCGCAAAGAGTACACTATACTTCAAGTTGCTGACCCACCTTAAAAATCATAATCTTGGCAAGTTCCGCGATTTTGACCAAAAAGTGATATAAAATCTATTTTGATATTGTTGATTTTACTACTTAATCTATCTCAAGGAGAATTTATATAGTATATGCGACTATTCTTTTGGGACTTCCAGGACTACAACGATATAGAAAGGTACTCGATATAACATGTAGAGAGTGGACTATGTTCATCGTCAATGCACTTGCATTCATATTCACTTCGTATTCACTCTATCGCACCGCCAAATATCATGGGAGAGTCCTGTTTGAACTTATCCCTCTATCCATCAACACCATCGCCACTCTCATATTACTGCTGATAAAACTCTTCGAAAAGGGGTACGAATTCGATCTGGTGGGCTATGTCATTGAAATCTTTACCTACTTCCTATTTTGCTATACTTTTTCGCTGATGCATGCCCGACTCATCGCGACCCATCGAATACATCTATAGAAGTATAACCATACTTATACAGGACCTGCAATTTACTATTATTCGTGGTTTCAGTTGTTGCGGTCGTTATCATC
>Ga0302188_10001084_pt1 | contig 22208 bp, 26 predicted proteins | sample II_Bog_E2_1_FD_198783 | JGI IMG/M metagenome (GOLD analysis project Ga0302188, IMG submission 198783) | Peat permafrost microbial communities from Stordalen Mire near Abisko, Sweden - II_Bog_E2_1 | ecosystem: Environmental > Terrestrial > Soil > Wetlands > Peat | place: Sweden: Abisko...
TCAAAATAAACAACCACCTTACCTTTAAGCGGCCAAATAAATTCAGTATTACTAACATCCTCCGTACGCTCTGAGATATCTTTAACGTCTTTGACATTTGGGATAAAAACCAACTGACCAACTTCAAGAGCACTACCATTAGGGATATTATTACTTTTAATAATATCGTTAATATTTACCCCATAGCCTTGCGCAATTTGCCAAAGTGTCTGCCCGTGAACGACCTTATGATAGACCCCTTGTTTTTCAACCGGGGCCGCTGACTCGCTAGAGACTATAGGCATGGGCTTATATTCTTCAGTTGTGCCACAACCGGCCAAAAAAACCAAGACCGATACAAAGAGCAAAGATTTTAAACTTTCATGTCTTGGCACTGCAATTCCTTTATGTGGAGCGGGGGACGGGAATCGAACCCGCGTAGTCAGCTTGGGAAGCTGAAATTCTACCACTGAATTACCCCCGCAATTGAATTTTTAGTTCATTAACTGCCAAATTTGCATCTTTTGCTAATAAAATATCCCTGCAAACGGCTGCTTTGGTGACTCCCAATGGGATCAATCGCCCTATATTCTTCCGGCTGATGCCACCAATGGGGAAAACAGGGATCTTGACCCGTCTTATCACATTTTGTAAAAGATCTAGCTCCATCGGCTGACGCCCAGGTTTAGTTTTAGTCTCAAACACTGAACCAAAACCAATATAATCAGCCCCCTGTTCTTGAGCTTTGAGCGCATGGGCCAAATTTTGGCAAGACACACCAACGATCTTCCCACGCCCCATCATTTTCCTGGCAAGCCTATAATCAAGGTCTTCCTGCCCTACATGCAAACCATCGGCATCGGAAAGAAGCGCTAAATCAGCACGATCATTAACAATGAACGGTATTTGATGCCTAGTTATTTTTAAAATCTTACGGCAAAAATCTAAAATCTCTTTCGCACTGCTTTTTTTGTCCCGTAATTGTACTATATCAATGCCAGCTCGTACAGAATCTTTTAAAACTTGCAAAAGATCGCCATAGTCAAGCACCTGAGCATCTAAAATTAAATACAATTTAGCCGCGGCCAACAACTTTTTGTTCGAGCGCATAAACCTTATACCGCAATACTTTAAGCTTAGATGATATCTCAACGTCGATCAATTTCGTCACTTCTTCCAGTACCCGCAAGGACTCTTTAACACGTTGGCTATTGGCCCAAAGAATTGCGTTTATATCCTCTCTTTTAGATTCACTGACCGTGGTGGCGCGTCCCACATCACTTTGGATATGACGGGCCTCTAGGACTTTTTGCAAATCTAGCCCTACGATGATATTGGTCAGATCATGCCGAAGATCTTTAAAAGCACGCGTCAAAGTCTTTTGGTCCCAGACATATCGGCATAAATCTTCACAAACTCTTAACCCTTCCTTAGCACGATTAAAGTTCGCATCCAAGATCCGGTAAAGCGCTTTATCAGGACTTTTTTTCACTTTTAATAATTTTCTCTATAATATTGGTCGTAGAAAAACCTTTTATATACTTAACGAATTCCACCTTCTTTACCAAATCTTCCCCAACAACGGATTTCCCCTTCCAGTCAGCCCCCTTGATCAAAATATCAGGTTTTATAGCAGCAATGGTTTTATAAGGAGTATCTTCGTTAAAAATAACGACGAAATCCACGCTCTCAAGAGCTGCCAGGACTGCAGCACGGGATTTTTGGGTAACAATGGGGCGGTCAGGCCCTTTGATGCTGCTGGTAGATATATCAGAGTTAAGACCAACGATCAAAACACGGTTGCCCTTAGCGGCGTCTTCCAAATACTTCACATGGCCGATATGCATCAAGTCAAAACAACCATTGGTAAATGCAATGGTCTTGCCCTGCCGGCGTAAAGCGGGTAATTTTTTTAATAAGGCAGAAAGCTTAAGAATTTTATTTTTAATCGGCATAAGGAAGTTTGAATTTTACCACAGGAATAGCGGAATTGGAAGAATTAAAACCCCCTAAAATTTAGTATGTGGCTGTTTCTGATACGCTTTAAGGGTTACGCCAAAGTATTTTCTACCAACTCGCAGATGGCATGAAAAATGACCAGGTGGGATTCTTGGATGCGGGCGGTTTTGGAGGATGCGGCGATAATGGCGATATCACTCAAAGCTGCTAATTGACCGCCACTGCCCCCGGTAACACCAATACTAGTTATACCTAAAGCTTTTGCCTCTTTAACGGCTTCCAGAATATTCTTGGAATTGCCACTGGTGGAAATGGCGATCAAGACATCTCCCTTTTGCCCCAAGGCTTGCAACTGGCGGGAAAAAACAATATCAAATGTATAGTCATTACCCAAAGCCGTCAAGGCTGAGCTGTCTGTGGTCAAAGCGATCGCTGGCCAAGCCTTGCGTTCTTTTTGGAAACGCCCCACAAACTCCGCAGCGATATGCTGACTATCCGCGGCGGAACCGCCATTACCGCAAAAAAATAATTTGTGTCCACCTTTAAAAGCTTTAATAATGGACTCAGCAGCTCCAATTATTTGCGATAGATTCTTTTTTAAAGTCCCTTGCTTAACTTCTATTGATTCCGTAAAGATCTGTTCTACTGTTTTTTTCATATTATTACTTAGCGGAGAAAATATTGGCAATCTCAACCAAGTCCAAATTCACCAGTTTGCGCTGGGACACAGCTTCTTCCATATCCACAAAACGGATCTTGTTTTCGCGCAAGGAAGCCATTTTGCCGAACTTATTCTCTTTGACAAGCTCCACGGCCTTAACGCCCAAACGCGTCCCTAAGACACGGTCAAATGCCGTTGGAGTTCCTCCACGTAAAATATAACCAAGAACGCTGACCCTTGTTTCATAACTGGTATTGTCTTCAATAGCCTTGGCCAAGAATTCGCCCACACTGCCAAAGCGTCGTTTTTCCATGCGTGGTGCAAGTATCTCGCTGGAACGCGCCACGTATCCTTCGATCTTTGTACCTTCAGAAATGACAACGATACTAAAAGGTTTGCCGCGTTTATGCCTTTCATGCAAAAGTTCATATACTTCTTCCAAATTCACCGGGATTTCCGGGATCAAAATAATATCAGCCCCGCCAGCGATCCCTGCTTGCACAGCCAACCATCCGGTATATAAACCCATCACCTCGACAACCATGATGCGATGATGTGATTCGGCAGTTGTATGCAAACGGTCAATGCATTCGGTAGCTATATTCACCGCCGTATCAAAACCAAAGGCATAATCTGTTCCTGACAAGGCATTATCAATGGACTTAGGCACAGCCACTGCCTTGATAATGCCCTTTTTATGCAGATTCAAAGCCACTTTAATGGTTTCTTCGCCACCGACAACGATCAGCGCATCCATGCCGCTTCGGGCATAATTATCCTTGATCTTTTTAACCTGTTCTTCGTCGTTCAAAGGGTCCACGCGGCTGGTACCTAAAATAGTACCCCCTTTATCCAAGATCCCGGTGGTGGATTTAACATCCAGAACGCGCATATCGTTCTCGATCAGTCCCAACCACCCGTTCTTAATACCGGTGACCACATAGCCTTCCTGCATACCTTTGCGCACCACTGCGCGAATGACCGAGTTAAGTCCCGGACAATCCGCTCCACCTGTCATGATCCCAATTTTCTTCATTTAAATTTCCTTCTTATGAACTATACCCATGGAACGGAGCCTGGGTAGGCATCTGAAATTCGTCCTTGTTCTTGGATTTGATGTCTTCCAATGATATCTTGGTCACATGCACACGTATATTGATCTTGCCTTCCATGCCGACAGATTCTTCTATTTTCCTACGTACTAAGTCCTGAAAACGCGCGGTCAATTCAGGGATATTGGCTTCATAACGCAAGACCAATTTAATATCCACTTCCAACCCTTTTCTGGTAGCGATCATATACGGGCGGATCTCTTTGACCTCGGGCATTTGCACGATCAAGCGTTTGATCAGATCTTCAAGAGCTGTCAGCGATACCGTAACTCCTCCATGAGGATTTTCAAAAGCAATGGTACGCTGCCTCTGGCGGCTTCCGTATATAAGCCTGGCCAAAAGAAAACTCATGAACATGATACCACCCGCACAGATCCCGGCGATGGCACCACTTTGATCATCATAATAAACTATCTGCAAGAACTGCTGGATGGTCTGCAGATCAAGGACATGGGTCACAAACAATATGACAGAAATACCTGTTGTGCAAATAATGGAAATATAAAATAAAATGGCGATTCTAGTCAGCAACCACATTACGCTTTCCTTTCAATGGCTTGAACATTAACATTGATCTCTTTTAAATTAATATCCACGGCCTCTTCCACCGCACGCTGGATCACGTCCTGGATCTGGCGGGCAACGACCGGGATATTCATACCATAATAGATTATAACACGGATTTCCACGGATATTTGGTGATCTTTATCAACAGTAACGATAACCGAAGGATAATTTTTATAACCAAAAGCTTGGGCGAAAGAACTGATGATACCAAAAGTAGCCAACTGGACGCCGGAAACATCTTTAATGGACGCAGCGGCAATATCACCGATGACTTTTTTATGGATCTGTACAACGCCAAGATCAACTGTATTGTCCCTATACATAAAAGATCTCCTACTCGTTTTTCATCATTTTTTCCAAAAAGTGCGTGGTGGCCTTGCCTTCCAGGAAGGTCGGATGATGAAGGATTTCCATATGTAACGGCGTGGTGGTCTTGATTGGGGCAATATAAAACTCATCCAAAGCCCGACGCATGATGCGTATCGCTTCATTACGGTCCTTGCCATGAACGATCAATTTAGCCACCATGGAATCATAATATGGACTGATCGTATAACCCGGATAAATATGTGTGTCTACACGAACGCCAGGGCCCCCGGGTAAGTTTAACTCCACGATCTTTCCTGGGCTGGGGATAAAATTATTATAAGGATCTTCGGCGTTGATGCGGCATTCGATGGAAGCACCATGGAATTTAACTTCTTCCTGTTTTAATTTAAGTTTCTGGCCGTTAGCGATCTTGATCTGTTCCTTGATCAGATCAAGGCCTGTGACCATTTCAGTGACAGGATGTTCGACCTGGATACGGGTATTCATTTCCATAAAATAGAAATTATTATGCGCATCTAACAAGAATTCAATGGTGCCCACGCCGTGATAATTGACAGCCTTAGCTGCCTTTACTGCGGCTTCGCCCATTTTTTTTCGCAAATTAGCATCCAAAGCCGGAGAAGGCGACTCTTCCAATAATTTTTGATGACGTCGTTGTACCGAGCAATCACGTTCGCCAAGATGGATCACATTGCCCTGCTCATCGGCCAAGATCTGAAACTCCACATGACGTGGTCCTTCAATGTACTTCTCTATATAGACATCCCCAAGTCCGAAATTAGCTTCTGCCTCGGTTTGGGCCATTTTAAAAGAGTTGATCAGGGTCACATCATTATGACAAACACGCATACCCTTGCCGCCGCCGCCAGCCACCGCTTTGATAATTACCGGATATTTTATCTTCTGAGCGATGCTGAGAGCCTCTTCCTGGGTCTTGATAACACCGTTACTCCCGGGAGTTAAAGGCACTCCAATCTTTTTAACCGTTTCCTTGGCAACGATCTTGTCGCCCATTTTTCGGATACTTTCTGGGGAAGGGCCGATAAATTTAATATGACAGGACTCGCAAATTTCAGCGAAATGGGCGTTTTCCGACAAAAAACCATATCCTGGATGAATAGCGGCCACATCCGTTATTTCCGCGGCAGAAACAATGGCGGGGATATTAAGATAAGATTCTTTACTGGAAGCCTTACCAATGCATACCGCTTCATCAGCGAAACGCACATGCAGGGAATTACGATCTGCTTCAGAATAGACCGCAACGGTACGTATGCCCATTTCTTTGCACGCACGGATGACCCGTAAAGCAATTTCACCGCGATTGGCAATCAGGATTTTGGAAAACATAGAAGCCGCCTTATAGTGGATCGACAATAAAAAGGGTCTGGCCGAATTCCACCGGCTCCGCGTTTTGCACAGCTACTTCTGTGATCTTACCGCGGACTTCAGATTTGATCTCGTTCATTAGCTTCATGGCCTCTACGATGCAAACCACTTGGCCAACTTCAACCGTTTGCCCGACCTCAACAAAGGCTTCGGCTTCCGGTGAAGGAGAACGATAGAAGGTGCCTACCATTGGAGATTTGATATCTTTATTATTTTTAGCTGACTCAGCAGCAGAGGAAATAGGAGTTGCTAAAGCTGCTGCCTTGGGAGCTGGAAGAGATTCCACGGCATAATGGGTCGTGGGCGCCCCAATGATCACATCCCCAGCAGATTTTTTGAGCTTGAGTTTTAAACCATCACGCTCGATCTCAATTTCATTGAGATTATTTTCATTCATCAGAGCAAGGATCTCTTTGATCTCTTTTAGATTCATTTTTTGACCCTTTCGACGTAAACCCCTGTCCTGGTATCTACTTTAATAGTCTCTCCCTGTCCGATGAACAAAGGCACTGAAATAGAGGCCCCGGTATCAATTTTAGCCGGTTTATACCCTGCCTTGGAAGAATCTCCCTTTATGCCTGGATCGGCTTCAATAATGGTGGCAATGATAAAATTAGGGACATCCACCTTGACCACCTGGTTCTTATATATAATGGTTTCGACCTCCATATTGTCTTGCAAATATTTGACCCCGTCACCTAATAATTGCTTGCTGATCACCGTGTCTTCAAAGGTGCTTTGGTCCATAAAATGATACTCATCCCCTGTCACATAGGTAAATTGCATGCGACGACGTTCAAGGTCGGCATCTTCAAGAGTCTCTGCTGTACGGTAGGTACGCTCCAAAACAGCATCAGTACGGATATTTTTCAGGCGTACCCGCACAAATGCCGAGCCTTTACCAGGCTTAACATGGTTCAACTCGGTTACAAAAAAAAGCTGACCGTCAACAACCAATCCCATTCCATTTTCAAGTTCATTAATTGTAATAGCCACTTAGCACCTCACAACCTTCCTTGGTCACTAATACCATATCTTCTACTCTGATACCAAACTGATTAGGAATGTAGACACCAGGTTCAACAGTGACTACCATTCCAGCCTCTAGTATCCCCGTGCTCTGGCTAGAAAGCCTGGGAGCCTCATGAATATCTAATCCTACCCCATGGCCTAAAGAATGTCCAAAGTATTTTGCTAAACCAAACTTACGCAAAACCTTACGTGCCTGAAGATCAACCTGTGAACAAGCAACACCAGGCTTAATAAGACTTATGGACTCTTTTTGTGCAAGTGTCAGAGCATCAAACACTTGCTTTACACGAGGCGCTATTCTACCCAAAAAGAAATTGCGTGTCAAGTCAGACTTATATCCATTTAGATCAATGCCAAAATCGAGCAAAACCCCCTCGTTGTTACGAATAACCCTATCTGTTGCTTTAGCATGAGGGTAACAGGAATTAGGCCCTGAAGCAATAATGGGTGAAAACGAGAACTCTGCCCCATGAGATTTAACAAAACTCTCCAATTTCAATGCAACTTGACGTTCAGTTTGGCCTGGTTTCACCACTTTCTTCATAAAATCAATAGCCTTATAGTGCAATTTTAAACAAGCCTTGATCTGAAAAATCTCCCCTTCATCCTTAATTTCCCGTAATGATTCGACCAATCCGGTCGCAGGAATAAGTTTGGAATTTCGGGGACAAAATTCTTTAAGCTTTTTCCATAAAGCAAAGCTGGTATGCCTCTCGTCAAATCCTAGCCGCTTGATCTTATATTGTTTGCAAAGCTCACAGAGTGTCGCACATGGCATTTGGCTGTATTGTTTGACCGTAACACCTTTGAGCCCCTGGCGAGCTTCCAAAACATATCTGGAATCAGTTATATAAAAAGCCCTTGATCTGGTGACTAAAAGCCAGGATTCGCAAGCCGGAAACTGAGTTAAATAACGGATATTGCTGTCATTGACAATTAAAAGGGCGTCAATATTTTTATGGCGGGAAAAGTCTTCAACGAGATTTTTTAAACGGGTATTCATCATTGCTTGTTGGATCTAACCTTATGACTCTGCCTGGTCGACTAAAAGCACCGGGATACCGTCTACAATGGGGTAACTTCGCTGACAGCGCGCACAAACAATTCTATTGTCTTTCAGTTGGACATCACCTTGACAGGATGGACAGGCGAGCAAAGCTAGTAACTTGTCATCGATCATACTAAAGCCTTTTCATTTGGACAATTCCACATAACGAAGCTCCAGTTCATAAATGGAGCCGTTGAGCAAATCATCTTCTTCTTTGGATAAATTACCTTTGGTTTTATCACGCAAAATGATCAACGTGTCGATCAGGAATTTAGCCTGCTTGAGATTCTTCTCTACTTGATTAGTGATGGGATTAGGCATTTCCCCTAAAAAGATCATGGTTTGAAAACCAAGACTGGCGATGTAATTAAAAAAATCCAACTGCGGTTGGCCCGCGGGCGGCACGGCATCTTCTTTAGGTTTCTCAGGGGTTGACGACAAAGGCTGTCCATCCGGGCCCAAAAGCCCCCCTTCTTTCTCAACGCTATCTCCCCAACGATTTTGTAAAGTCATAAATATTCCCTATTCCTTGCTTGGCAACCTAAGCATACAGGCGCACACTGTTAAAAGAGTGATTACATTATCACTGGATTTTAAAAAAGTCAACTTTCGCGTAAATGACGGCTATGCATGAGAGCAAACTATTGGACTTTAATTAATCGCTGACTTCGTACTGGATCTCGATATTAAAGGGGTACTCGGAGAGATTCATGCCTTTAAGAAAAACCGGGAATGGACTGGCATCCCTGAGGCTCTTTAAAGCAATCTCTTGCAGATGCTCTGATGCATTTGTTTTCTCGGATATAATTTGGGCCTCTTTAAGGACGCCGTTCCCATCTAATAAAAACGTCAAATACACCGACCCGCCTTCCATCTTGTCATAATTCTCATAAACTTTTACCTTAATACGCTCCCGGACCATTTCATTGTAGGCGGTATAAACAGGATTATTTATCTTCTCCGATGTGATAGGCATGATGGAAACCTTATGGCTTAACTCCATAGTACGCATTCGTTCAGATTTATGTTCATAAAACATCCCAAAAGGTACGATCGGCTTTTCTTTGACCAGGTTCACAGGTGTAGTTGCGTCGGAGAAAAATTTCGGATTATTACTTAAGTCCAGGTGCTTGACCATTCTGGTGGGATATTCCCGGGAATTGGTAGATTTTTTGTGGATATGTCTGAAGCTGACCTCAACCTGATTCTGCCGAACGGCCTTCACATGAGCGTCGTTGATCCTGCTAAAATAAGCAACACTTAAAAATGCCGTATGGGCAGCTAATGAAATAAATAAGGCCTTAAAAATAAAATTTTCAGTCATTTTTTCGAAATAGTTCACGCCATAAATAGGCAATAAAACGAACAGTGTCCCGCATGGGTTGGATCTTGCTCACCTCATCCCTATAAATGGTCTGAATGCCCACCGAGGCTATCTTGAAACCTTTTTTGCTGGCCTTGATCAACACTTCCGTCTCAATTTCAAAATCAGAACTTTCGAGTTTAATGGCTCTAAGCACCTTTGTTTTGATCAGGCGATAACCGCATTGGGTGTCGGAAATATTCTGACCGCAAAAAAACGAGATCAGCCAGGACATAAAACGATTGGTAACTAAACGCACCAATGGCATGCCCCGCGGATTGCTCATACGGTTGCCGGCGACAATATCCGCGTCTGTCTTTTGATAACAAGCCACAAACGCTGCGATGTCCGATGGTGAATGCTGACCGTCACCATCCATGGCGATCAAGGCCTCATAATCATTCTTAAGGACATGATCAAAGCCGACTTTCAAAGCATTACCCTTACCGCTTTTCCCTCCGGTCTTCAATACCACGGCACCGGCTTGGGTGGCCACCACAGCGGTCTTGTCGACCGAACCATCATCGATCACAATACAGTCATACCCCAAGGAACGCACAGCCTCAACCAAGGGGCCAATTCTCTGAGCTTCATTATGCGCTGGGATGACAACGACTATTTTCATGATTGCCAAAACTCCCTGAACATAAGCCACTGAGATGGATTCTTTCTGATCACATCCTCAATGATCGCCAAATATTGCTGAATATAATTAATCGCTGTTTCGTCCGCGATCACACCATCCGGCAGATGCGGAGGCTCAATGGGTGGATAAACAATAATTTCAAAACGATCATCCCCTGTACGAAGACAAAAAAGTGGAATAATAGGAACCCTTGTTTTCAGGGAAAAATAAGCCGCCCCCTTGGGGATCATTGTTTTACGGCCCCAGAAATCCATCACTATCCCATGATTGCTAAAATCCCTGTCTGCCAGGATCGCGACCAGACGATTTTTATGAAGATGTTCAACAACACGCCGAACAGCCACATCGGTCTGGATCACCAAAGACCCAAAAACTTCCCGCTGGGCGTTAAACAACGCGTTGACCTGTGGATCTTTATGCGCTAAAGCTACCACCGATAACGGGATGCCTGACATTGATAAAACCGCTCCTCCCATTTCCCAGTTGCCCACATGGGCACTGACAATAATGCCGCCTTTGCCTTTTTGCAGCACTTGATTCAGATATTCAATATTTTTGATATGGACATTAGATTCAATGAATTTGGGTTGCAAGCGTTTGGTCATGGTAAAGAATTCCAACAGATATTTACCAAAACTATGAAACACCGCACGGACTTGGGACTTTGGAACATGGTCTGTCTTTAACACTATTTTCAAATTATTCTCAACTGCCTGACGATCAGCCTTGGAAAAACAAAAATGTATATCACACAAACCCATGACCAAGGCATTGCTCACCCGGTATGGCAAGATCCTCGCTAAAAACTGCCCGATCCTATAAAGATAATAATTACCCATATTTTAGCTTAAAATTAAACGCGCAATATTTTCCGCAGCCATTGGTTTACCATTTTTTAAAGCAGCTTGCTTCATGGCCGCCAATTTCTTGGGGGCATTTAGCAACTCGTCGATCTGAGAAGCAATATGACGTTTGTCATCCACACGGATAGCGATCCCTTGATTGACCAAGAATTGAGAATTACGCTCTTCCTGGCCCGGGATGGGATCAACGACCACCATGGGCAAGCCTTTAGCCAGGCATTCACTGGTAGTCATGCCGCCGGGCTTGCTGACGATCAAGGTGGAAACTTCCATCAACTCATCGACATTGCTGGCATAATCGTAATAGATGATCTTCTTTTTTGTCTTACGCTGGATCTTTTTGATCCAATGGACTAACTTGACATTGGTGCCGCATATCACGATCATCTGCAAAGGCCGTTCAAGACGCACCAAAGATTTGACCGCATCTTTCATGGGCCCCAAACCCTGGCCGCCTCCCATGATCAAAATGGTTGGTATGTTTAGATCAACTCCTAATTTCTTGGCAATTATCTCTTTTCCCGTGTTTTCTGCGAATTTCATACGGATGGGGATGCCAAAAATTTTGATACGCTGCTGAGGGATCCCCTCTTTCACATAACGATCACAGGCCTCTTGGGAAGGCACTACATAATAATCTACTCCCTCATGCAGCCAGTATAAATGCGGAGCATAATCCGTCAGCACTCCGATGACTTTCAATCCGGGCTGATGGGTCATCTTATAATCCGCGACCATACCGCAAGGAAAAGCCTGGGTGCAGACAACAACGTCGGGCTTGAATTCATCGATCAAAGGTTTTAATTTTTTATGAGATGATTTATGGATGGACTTTTTCCATTTTTCAGAAAACTTAATGACCTTGGGATTATCGTAAAGATATTCCCAGATCTTGGGCGCGCGCTTGATCACACCCATATAAGCGGTGTTGATGATCTTTTCCATCAACGGATAAGTGTAACCGAATCCATTGATACTTAAAACCTCACAATCAGGATCAAGGAATTTAAGGGATTTGGAGATCGCCACCGCACCCTGTCGATGCCCGGAAACCTGCGAAATGTACATCAATAAAACACGCTTATGCTTGATTTCCGCCATATTTACTCAATTGTTCCCAACAAACCGCCAACCAAACCTTCTTGCCCTTGGTCGACAGAAATAGATTTAAGTTTCCCTGTGGCAGGTGCCTCAATAACAAAAGAAGCCTTATCAGTCACTGCCTCGCAAAGATCCTGGCCTTTTTTCAGGCTGTCGCCTATCTTCGCATGCCAGCAGGCGATCGTTGCTTTAGTGATACCTTCACCCAATTCAGGTAAAATGATCTTAGTCATATTAAGAATTTTTCTTGAAATAGCTTAATTACTTTTATTTTTACATCCTGCATTAAAACAGCTTGGCCTTTTAATTTTTGTATGGAAGTCATGCGCACATTAAGGCCACAGGGTTTGATCAAATTAAAAAGAGACAAGTCCGTATTGACGTTAATTCCTAAACCGTGGTAAGTCACCCATTTACGCACTCCCACGCCAATAGAAATGATCTTTTCAGGCCCAACAAACACTCCCCTTTGACCTGGGATACTTATTGCCAATATACCAAAATTCCTCAATAAATCAACCGCAACTTCTTCCAGCGTTTCCATATATAGTTTAAGATTTTTACCGTATTTATTTAAATTAAAGATTGGATATATGACTAATTGCCCTGGCGCATGTAAAGTGACATCCCCCCCACGGTCAACGCTTGTGACTGTAACTCCACGCTCTTTGATGTCCTTAGGCTGATAAAGCAAGCTTTCAGGATTGGTCATTCTTCCCAGCGTCAACACCGGTGGATGTTCGCAAAGGATCAAATGATCGTCCTGCCCATCAATGACCCCTTGGACACAGGTCTTTTGGCGTTCATAGCCATCAATATAATCGATCAATCCCCAATCTTCTACGGTTATGCTATGTTTCATAGTAAAAAACCGCTGGGATCATTCCCCAACGGCTTTCCCCATCTTCCCAAACATTTCCTTAAAGCCACTATATTTTTTCACATATCGCTTCAGCCATTTGCATGGTCCCAACGGCCGTGGGATCATTGCGGTCAGGCTTTAGATCATACGTTACAGATACCCCTTCTTTTAAAACGGTACGCACAGCCTTGTCTAAACGATCAGCAGCGGCATCTTCTTTAAGATGACGCAGCATCCATACCGCTGAAAGGATCGTCGCCGTTGGATTAACTTTATTCTTACCGGCGTATTTAGGCGCTGAACCATGTACCGGTTCAAATAAAGCGATCTCATCGCCATAATTAGCTCCCGGAGCTACTCCCAAACCACCCACCAGTCCTGCGCACAGGTCTGAAACAATATCGCCATAAAGATTTGGTAAGACCAGGCAATCATATAAAAACGTATACTGGATCAATTGCATGCACATATTATCCACGATATTATCATTAAACTCAATTCGGCCTTCATACTCCTTGGCTACATCTTTGGCGCATTGCAAAAATAGTCCGTCTGTAAATTTCATAATATTGGCTTTGTGCACCGCGGTCATCTTCTTGCGCCCGGTCTTGACCGCCCATTCAAAAGCAAATTTGACAATACGTTTGGATCCGCTCACGGAAATTGGCTTGATAGAAATAGCTGAGTCTACTTTGATTTTCTTAGGCGACATCTCGTTGATAAGGTCACGTAGCCTGTCACATTCAGGAGTACCAAGATCAAATTCGATCCCAGCATATAGGTCCTCCGTATTCTCACGGAAGATCATTAAATTCACATTTTTAATAGGGGTTTTGGTGCCTTCATAATAAAGGCAAGGACGCACACAGGCAAAAAGATCCAACGATTGGCGTAATTGAACATTGACCGAGCGAAAGCCTTTCCCGATAGGGGTGGTGATGGGGCCTTTGATGGCGGTCTTATTGCGGCGGATAGAATCCAATACTTCATCGGTCAACGGTTTGCCATATTTTTGCATGGACTTATCGCCCACTTCATGCACTTCCCAATTGATCTTTACACCTGTTGCATCCACGCATTTGCGCATGGCGTTGGTGACTTCAGGACCGATACCATCACCTGGTAGTAAAGTTACTGTATGACTCATCTTGGGCCTCTCTTTTGTCTTAACCGCCGGGAACTTTTTTTGATATTAAAGTCTTAAATTCATTGGTATCCGAAGCCATATTCAATGCGGTATGATAGGTGATAATATCTTTATCATAAAGTTCTTTAAGAGATTTTTCAAAGGTATGCATCCCATATTGTCCGCCGGTCTGAATGGCCGAACGCAATTGTTCCACCGCCCCATCGCGGATCATGTTACGAACGCCACCCGTAGCTATCATGATTTCTGAAACCATGATACGGCCTTTACCTGAAGCCCGAGGAGCTAATTTTTGAGAAATGACCCCCTGTAAAGCCGTCGAAAGCTGGAGCCGGACCTGTTGCTGCTGATAAGGAGGAAAAACGTCGATAATACGTTCAATGGTTTGCGGGGCATCAGGAGTATGCAAAGTGGCTAAGACCAAATGTCCAGTTTCCGCTGCTGTCAAAGCTGTTGAGATCGTTTCCAGATCACGCATTTCTCCCACCACGATCACATCCGGGTCCTGGCGTAAACAACGCTTAAGCGCTTCCGCGAATGAATTGGTATCGCGATAAACTTCACGCTGCTTGATGACTGATTTCTTGTTCGTATGAATATACTCAATGGGATCTTCAATACAGGTGATCACGCAAGTGCGCTCAGTATTGATTAAATTGATCATGGAGGCCAATGTCGTGGTCTTACCCGTTCCTGTGGGACCGGTGATCAAGACCAAGCCGTTTTGTTTACGTGCCAGGTCCCCGATGATGGGCGGCAACTGCAAATCTTCGATGGAAGGGATAAATAAAGTAATACGTCGAAATGCCGCCTCGACGGAACCACGCTGAATATGCACATTGACGCGGAAGCGATCCATGCCTGTCAAAGCCAGGGAAAAATCCAATTCTTTTTCTATTTCAAATTTAGCCCTCTGACTGTCCGAAAGGACACTGTAGATCATCGCCTGGATCTGATCACGACTAAGAGGTTCCCCCTTAAATGGCACCAGACGGCCGTCAATACGAAAGATCGCCGGGCTTTTTTCGGTCAAATGCAGGTCAGAAGCACCTTCCTGAATGGTCAATAATAGTAGTTCACGCAGATAAGGAGGGTTATTCATCTGTCTATTATACCTTTAATGAAGAAGATTTGTTAGAAATCCACTTGGCCACGCGAGAGATCCCTTCTTCAATACGAGCTTCCGAGGTTGCAAAGCTAAACCTGATAAAATTGGGAGCCCCAAAACCATCCCCCGGGATCCCGGCGACCTTGACCTCATCTAATATCTGTTTGGCGATCACCGTCGCATCGCCTACCTTTGAAAAATCACAAAAAACATAAAAAGCGCCTTCCGGGCGGATATAAGAAAGCAGCTCGACACGGTCTAAACATTTCAACATCAGATCACGTCGCTTTTTGAATGTCTGGCACATCTGATCGATAGATTCTGGGGAGGATTTCAAAGCTTCCATGGCCGCAACCTGGCTGATAGACGATGGGTTAGAAGTTGAGTGGTCCTGGTATTTTTTAATATACTCCATGATCTCCAGGGGACCTGCCGCGTAGCCGATACGCCAGCCGGTCATAGCATAGGCCTTTGACACGCCGTTGACCGTCAAGGTCAGATCAAAGATCTCCTTGCCTAACGACGCTATCGAGCTGAAAGTGTTAGTATCATAGATCAACTTTTCGTAAATTTCATCACTAATCACATAAATCTTGTGCGCTACACAGATCTCGGCAATCGAAGCTAATTCTTCTTTACTATACATGACACCCGTCGGATTAGACGGGGAATTGATGATCAAAACCTTGGTTTTAGGCGTAATATATTTCTTTAACAACTCCGGTGTGATCTTATAAGCACTGGCAGTCCCCGTCGGGATGATCACGGAGACCCCACCCGCCGCCTTGACCATTTCAGGATAGCTCACCCAATATGGTGACTGAAAGATCACTTCGTCCCCATCATCAACTAAAACCTGGATGATATTAAACAAAGAATGCTTGGCCCCGCAAGAAACCACGATCTGACTGGGCTTATAGACAAGACCGTTATCTTTTTGAAATTTAGCGGCAATGGCCTCGCGCAGATCCTGGGTCCCGATCGAAGGTGTATATTTGGTTTTCCCACCCTCAATGGCCTTGATACCAGCCTTCTTGATAAAATCAGGCGTATCAAAATCTGGTTCACCGGCCGCGAAATTGACAACATCATGCCCCTGGGCCTGCAGTTCTTTGGCACGGGCTGTGATAGCTAACGTCGTTGATCCGAGCATCTCTTTAACTCTACGATTGACATGAAGCATACAAATCTCCTTAAGATTATGCGGCTACTAAACATATGCCGGCTTTATTAGCCAGGCTTACCGTTTTTTCGCGGTCAATGATCAAAGTTTTATCCGCCTCAATAGCAAGGCATGAAGCTTGGACCGAAGCCATGGCTTGAATGGTGCGCGGGCCGATCACCGGCACGTCAAAACGATTGTCTTGGTCAGGCTTGGATGTTTTAACTACAACCGCGCCTTGACGGGCGATCGAACCACCACGAAGGATGGCACGATCCGTGCCCTCCATGGCTTCAATGGCCACGATGGCTTTTTCTTTGATCACCACGGTCTGGCCAATATCGATCCCTCCCACAAGCTTGGCAATGGTCAGTCCAAATTCAATATCCTTTAATTCACTCTCACTGGGGCCTCGCTTCGTCAACGTACCGCGAGGGGCTAAATATTTCTTCAATAAAAAAGTGGAATCAAGCAAGGTCATGCCTTCTTTACTTAAACGGTCTGCCACCGCGGCAAAAATAGTGTCTGCCTTGCGATCCCGCAAAGCGTCACGAAGGGCTTGGAACTCTTCATCTAACTCGACCGCAGGATTGAACAAATTATCCTGATTGACCTGACCTGCCATGATGACTTTTTCGACGGAATTCTTACGAAAATATTCAAAAAGTTTTTTTAATTCACCAACTTTGAAATACTGGAATTTATCAACAAAAAAGAATAAGAACGGAGATGTGTCCCCAGCAACAGCTGCTGCGACTATCTTTATGCCCTGATCGCGCGCCGCCCTGGCAAAGAGAAAAGGAAATTCCCTGTTGCCCGCGATAAGACCTATTATTTTTAAATTAGGAGATGCCACGTTTGGATATCTGGATAAATTCAATGACCCGATGAATTTCAGGCACGCCGTTTAATTGTTCTTTGACCTGAAGGACGGCATGGCTACGGTTTAACCCGGAATTAAACAGGATCTTAAAAGCACGGTGCAAAACCTTTTGATTTTCTGACGGAACATCTGCACGCTTTAATCCCACGATATTTAAACCTCTTAAGGTGGCAGGATTACCATCCACCAAAGAAAATGGCGGGACATCCTGGTTGACCTTGGAACAGCCACCGATCATAGATAAATACCCTACTCTGGCATACTGGTGAACGCCGGACAAGCCACCGATCACGGCCCGGTCTTCAATAGTGACATGCCCTGAAAGTCCCACATAATTGGCTAAAACACAATCATTGCCAATTTGACAGTCATGAGCCACATGAGAACTGGCCATAAACAAATTATTGTCCCCGATGGTAGTTGTGCCACCACCTTCGATGGTGCCGGGATTGACTGTAACAAATTCCCGAAAAACATTGTTAGCCCCTATCCTCAGAAACACTTTATCAGACTTCTGGTGTTTCCTGTCCTGCGGTGGTGAGCCGATCACAGCTCCGGTATATATTTGGCATCCGTTGCCGATAATGGTATCTCCCTCAACAACACAATGAGCGCCGATAGTGACATTGTCCCCTAAGCTCACCGCCCCATTAATGACCGCATAAGGGCCGATCTTGACATTTTTCCCAAGCTTTACTTGCTCACCAATAATTGCAGTTTTATGAATTGTATTTGCCATATAAAATATTCCCGATCAAGCGTTCAAATACTGCGCCTCTGTATAAGAAAACATCATTTCTGCTTCGATAGCCACATCTGTTCCAACACGCGCTACTCCCTTGACATGCGCGGTACGTTCTCTGTCACGGATGATCTCAACTTCCATCAATAACTGATCTCCGGGATAAACAACCTTACGGAACTTCACATCTGATATAGACATGAATAAAGCTACTTTACCATTATGCGCCCCGCTGGTCAATACCACAACTCCTGCGGTTTGAGCCATGGCTTCGATCATCAATACCCCTGGCATGACCGCCTTCTGGGGGAAATGACCCTGAAAAAACCCGTCATTGATCGTTACATTCTTGATACCGATCCCCTTTTTGCCAGGATCGATCTCGATGACCCTGTCCACCAGTAAAAAAGGATAACGATGAGGCAGGATCTTCATGATCTCATTGATATTAAAAACCCTTCCCGAAGCCCCAGGCACTGCAGATGGGTAAGAAGAAGCGGCAGTACTGTATTTCTGACGCTGGGCTTCTATCTTCTTGACCAGAGCCCGGTTTAAGGCGTGTCCACTTTTGGTGGCGTAAACAGCGCCTTGGACAGGATACCCTAATAAAAAAAGATCTCCGATGACATCCAAAATTTTATGCCGAGTGCATTCATTGGGAAAACGCAGGGTATTTTCCAAAGGCCCTTTGGTTGACATCACTAAAGTATTTTGATAATTAGCCCCTTTACCTAAACCGTGGGCTTTGATCTCACTGACCTCAGATTCCAGGCAAAAAGTACGTGCAGGGGCCAGCTCCTTGGTAAAGGTATCTAAATCAACGGATTGTGAAAAAAATTGCGAACGCAATAATGGATGATCATAATCCAAAGTATAAGAAACATTGAATTGATCGTGAGGGACCATCACGATCGTTGATGTTTTATTGGCAACGACGATCGGCTCTTGGATGACAAAAATATTTTTTTCGGTTTGTTGCTCAACAATGCCTGCCTGCTCCAATGCTTTTAAAAATTCCAGGCTACTGCCGTCCATGGCAGGGATTTCTTCATTATCAATATCAATACTCGCATTATCAACACCCAAACAACTTAAAGCTGCCATTAAATGTTCAATGGTATAAATACGCACCCCATGACTTTCAACCGCAGAGCAACGGGTGACCTTCTCATCCACGACCGCGTTAGACGCGTTAACTTTGATCCTTGGTTTACCCGGCAGATCAATGCGCGTAAAAGAAACCCCTTCATTATCCCCTGCTGGCTTAATTGTCATTTGCGCCATTTTCCCGGTATGTAAGCCAACACCGGAAAGGGTTACAGGATTCTGTATAGTTTTCTGTTTCATGATTTTTCTTCTAATTCCTCGATACGCTTCTTCAGATCCTTGATCGTCTCCACGTACTTATCAAACCGTTGGATATGCGCATTATTCCTAAAGGCCTGCTTGATGGGCTGGGCCGGGGAACCAAAAACCTGCTCTCCCGCTTTAACGGAATGGCTTACCCCTGTTTGGGCCATGACTATGGCTCCGTCGCCAATTTCTATATGCCCAACCAAACCTGACTGTGCCGCCAAAATGACATGATCACCTAATTTTGTGCTGCCGGCAATACCCGATTGAGACACGATCAAACAATGTTTACCGATCGTGACATTATGCGCAATTTGGACTAGATTATCAATTTTTGTCCCCTCGCCTATTACCGTCTTATCGAAACGCGCGCGGTCAATGGTGACATTGGCCCCGATCTCCACATCATCTTCGATCAGAACAGAACCTATCTGGGGGATCTTCATATGTTTGCCATTGACGGGAATATATCCATACCCATCACTGCCAATGACAGTACCGCTATGAATAATCACACGTTGCCCAAGACTGACCTTTTCACGCAAGACCACATTAGGGTAGATCAGGCAATTTTCTCCAAGATGCGTGTCATGCCCTAAATAACAATTAGCATAGATCACACAGCCTCTCAAGACAATAGCACCGTCTTCAATGACCGTATGCGCGCCAACAGCCACACCGACCCCAAGCTTTGCTCCCGGAGCAATAACAGCGGTTGGATGAATACCACGCGGCTTATAATCAGGCGCATCCTTTAGAAAATAATTGACCACCTGAGTAAAGCTCAACGAGGGATTATCCACCCTAATAAGAGTTTTCCCCGGACAAGAGATCTGCCGGGGAACGAGGGTGACACCCGCTTGGGTGTCCGCAAGCAACGGTTCGTATTTAGAATTGCTCAAAAACGTCAGTTCATTCTTTTTTGCTTCTTTGATCCCTGAAAACCCGCTGACTAAGATGACACCGTCACCGATCAATTCTCCCTTAACCAATTGGGCAATATCAGACACGGTTAACTGCATGGCGGATGAATTACTTCTTATAGCTGTCATTTAAAGCCTTCAGGGCCTCATCAGTAAGATTATATTGTGGATCACCATAGACCATGACCCGGTCATTGACAACATAGGTGTAGCCTTCTTTTTTGGCTATACCGGCAACTACAGTTTGGATCTCAGCCAAGATCTCACGTACTTTATCATCACGCCTCTTGCCTAATTCCGCGCGTTTGTCCTTATCAAAAGCGATCACATCATTTTTCTGTTTTTCAATATCGGCTTCCATGGACGCTTTCTGGGAATCGCTCATCAGATCCAGCTTGGTCTGCGCATCCTGGATCTTCTGGACCATCTGATCACGCTGTTTCTGGAATGTTTCACCTTCACTTTGCAAAACGGCATCAAATTCTTTTGTTTTTTGATAACCATCAAAGACCTTGCCTAATTCTACATAGCCAATTTTAAGACCATCAGCTAAGCTTATCCCAGTCGCCATAAACCCAAAAATTAACGCCAAACCTAAAACTTTTAACGCTTTCATATCATCCTCCTAGTAGTTTGTTCTTAAAAAATATCCCGCTTTAAAGTTATAAAGCAGGCTGTTATTATACTCTTAAAATCCACGGCTGACGCTAAAATAAAACTTACCGCTCTTGGAAGTTTGTCCTGGTTCAGTGTCTAGAGGGATACCGTAATCCAATTTAATTGGACCGATCGGGGTCTTGACACGAAGTCCAACACCTGTACCGGATTTGAGGCCTCCAGTACCGTAATCCCTCACTTTATCCCACACATTACCTGTATCAAAAAATACTGCACCCTTGATAATTTCAATGATAGGTACCGTATATTCAACACTGCCAAGCAATATTGCATCGCCACCGACAGCGTCATTCGTATTAGGGTCAAGAGGTCCTACCGAACGCTCATCATAACCGCGGATAGAATCTTGTCCACCGGTAAAATAACGTTCAAAGATCGGGACATCCGGGGTGTTTGGGTAAGACTGGACCATGCCGGTTTCGCCTCTAACCTCAAGAACCGTTGTTACATCATGAATGATCACAGGATAATAATAAGCCCCGCTGGTTTGTAAACGGTAGAAATTCTTATCCCCTCCTAATGGCCCGCCAGCTAGATCCGCGCTATTGGTAACACTCCACCCTGTGGTCGGGGACAATTTGCTGTCTCGATAATCATTAGTGACGCTAACGCCCAGGGAACTGACCAAACTGCTTCCCACTTGTTCCTGTAAAGCCTCGGACTCTCCGGAATTCATATTGCTGATATTGATATGTTCCAGGCGATAAACAGTACCTACGGAAAGATTATCATTAAAGGCCTTGCCCAAGCGAAGATCACCGCCGATCGTTTTCTGATCATAGGCATATCCCGTGGTACCATCATTAAGATTTTCAGTCAAATAGGCATCAAAACCTGCTGAAACAGGATGATCAAACAGCCACGGTTCAGTGAAACTTAATAACAAATTACGCTGGCTGGAACCGATCTGGGCCCGCAGGCGCAGATCCTGGCCGCCACCGGTAAACGTAGACCAATTGGAAATATCAAGGTTCTTTTGTTCGACTTCCACAAACCCGATCAATCTATCTACAGTGCTGTAACCACCGCCAAAAGAAAAAGTACCCGTCTTTGCTTCTTTGACCTGCACTACCAGGTCCTTACGGTCCTCTTGGTCGGTGTCTTCAATATCGTATCCAACATCTTCAAAATATCCCAGATCTTTCAATCGCTGTTTGGAAACTTTTAATTTCTGACCGTCGAATCGTTCACCAGGATACATGCGCAACTCCCGGCGAATAACAATGTCACGCGTTTGGGCATTACCTTGGATCTTGATCAAATTAACATACACCAACATGCCTTCCTTGATATTGATCTT
>Ga0302188_10001086_pt1 | contig 22177 bp, 19 predicted proteins | sample II_Bog_E2_1_FD_198783 | JGI IMG/M metagenome (GOLD analysis project Ga0302188, IMG submission 198783) | Peat permafrost microbial communities from Stordalen Mire near Abisko, Sweden - II_Bog_E2_1 | ecosystem: Environmental > Terrestrial > Soil > Wetlands > Peat | place: Sweden: Abisko...
ATTATCCAACTTTGTGAATTTTTATAGGTATTGTCAAATTTTATATCAATTCATTTGCTTTCAGTTATCATATTGTTATCAAAGAAAGAATGCAGCAGGAACTTCCCACCTTTATTAACTTCCTTCAGAACCATAGATGTGTGGCTTCTGGCTCTCATTCAAATGCAGCCAAAGCATACTTTAGAGAGTAAAACCCAGGATGGATAATTGCTACTCGATTACTTCTGTAGTTTCCTCAAAAATACATTTAACTACAACAATAATTTTGGACATTCTCCTTGTCAATATAAAATATGGAACCATTTGTTGTACCAAAAGATACGGACAAATTTTCTGAATAACTTTGTTACCCAAGTGGAAAGGGAAGCATTTACTGGTGGCGCAATCGAAAGGAAATAATTTTGATTCGTAGGGATGAAGATCTGGCGGCTGTTAAAAAATTTGCTACTGAGGATATTCATTTGTATGCTGTACTTTAACGCCGGACGAACTGATTGATTTAATTCTCCTGATTTAAATTTTTTTGACAAAAATAACTGAGGCAAAAGAAAAAAATTAAAATGAGCCTTTTTACAATTATTTTTCACTTCTTATATTAGGTTTATTTTGAGGAAGGAACAACCAAAGACTCCTGAAATTTGTCTGGATTTATTCATTCGTCTTAAGTTACCACTTTTTACCTCCACTTGCATTGTTAGGTTCTATATTCATACCCGTATATTCTGATCATTGCATTTAAATAAATCGTATGTTCGATAATTCACATTCAATAGGCAACGGCTCCGATCGACTGCCAAGCCACATCAAATAAGACATCAGTGTCAATGCGCTCAAAGACAGCATAGCTTCACTGACCTACCGAATAAGCGAAATTTAGTCAATCATAAATAAAAAAGTATATTCACAGTGATATAGATGGATCGCTCCTAATGCTTAAGCATTTTCTAAAAAAAAGTAAGCTTCGGACATCTCAAGCGATATATGGATGAAGTCGAGGCCAAACTAACCGAAGACCAAAAGCAGGAGGAGGAACGTAACATCAAGATGCAGGAGATCGCAATCGACAAGATAAACGAGCTTGGAAAAAGGCTCAAAAGCATAAATCCCCTAAAACCTCCAAAATCATAGAGCAAATCTTCATTGAAATAAAAAATGCGTAGAATTCAACCCCAATAATTATTTTTATAATCCAACGAGACAATGTTTTCATTGTTGGTTGAAGAAATCAACAAATTACAATAGAGGCAGGGCGAGTTCGACAGGCAGTTGTAGGCGAGAAATAAAAAAACAATTAATCTAAATAATGAGGTGTGTAGGAAGATTGACAAGTTGGAAGCATAAATCGAGGAGAAGTTTAAAATATGCCCGAATTAAGGAAGTTAAACCAAACTCATGAATAACAGTTGGTCACAGATCGACAGAAACAATAAAGTCACCATCCACAAGGGGTTCTCCGAGATATCCAATTTCTAATCCGTAAAATTGGATCTTGTCTACAAGAACATCGAATCTTTACAGAAGGATGTTCTTTCAAAAATGAATATTAAGGATATTCTACCAATCATTCGTCAGAACACACAGCCGATTAACTAAACTCTTGAGGAGTTGAGGGTCTACATCGAGGAAAGTATGGACAGCACTCGCAAGATACTCGCAAGTCAGACGGAAATAAATAGGTAGATGAGTTTGGGGGCAAGGGTGGCTTGGTGGCACAGCTACGAACAATAGAATTAGATAGCCATCATTAACAAGGAACTGCTCAACTTGTTGCCCGAAGTATTCGAGATTCCTAGCGCGAGGCTGACTTTCAATAACTACATTAGTGTCATTCATCAGGGGATATATATCCTGAGACTGTTACCGCTGTATAATCCACATGCAGCCCATATAGTTTCTGAAAACTCTTCAGTAAGTGAGAGCGATAGTTAAGAGTTTTAAGTAATGATTGGAACTGAGGTACGCATCCTCGGAAGAGAATCCGCTCTTCGATTGGACAAGAATACGGAGATTCGAGTGATAATGAGAACTCCTTCATAGATACTGATAGGCTTACAAAAACTATGATTGGTTGTTATCGTTCACTATGATCTAAATCTGACTCCGTCCTAATAAATACTATATAAATATGATGGTAAATTTTCCCTTATTTCTATAGTGGCTGTGTTTTCATTTTCAGCCCATCCAATAAAATTCTTTATTTTAAAGATAGTTGATTAATTAATTGAGAAGATGAATAATCTACTTGGCGACGACATCGTCATTGGGTCATATTCAGATGGGAAGGTTGCCCCATCGCTCTTTCACTATAGCAATAAGAAGTTAGAACCGGTTCTGTCGGAAATTAATCCATCCTATGTCCTGAGGCATGATGAATATTACTATGTGACAGCTGAACATCAGGATGGTACCATTAGCACCCTAGATAAGAATTTTAAGGTTCTCAGCAAAGTTAAGACCATGGGCGATGATCCTTGCCATCTTTCTATTGATAATACTGGCAGTTTTTTAGTGGCTACTAACTACTCCAGTGCTTCCGCTATCATATACAGACTGACGAACCATATACCATCATCTGTGCACTCTCTCATTACTCACTAGGGCAGCAGTAATCACCCAACAAGACAAACTGCCTCTCATCCTCATACAACAGTTTGGTCTGAGGATAATTCAACTCTGTTTTTAGCAGATTTAGGTACTGACTGGGTCTATTATTATGCCTTTACCCCTGAATCAATCAAATGGGAGAAGGAAAAATCAATCAAACTGGAAAACAGTGGCCCTCGAACTCAAAGCAGAGGCAAGCCGGGTAGTAAGTTAATTTATCTCTCCTGTTAATTGGATGGAACCATTCGAGTTCTTAGTTATAACGGACCTGGTCTTGAGCAACTGGTCGCTTATAAGTTATCAACCAATCCAGATAATTTTCTCTCTTAAATAAAATATTTTAACAATCAGGTGTATGTTGCTTTTAGAGGGGAGGACAAGATAATGATCTTAGACGTTAAAGGACAACAGCTTGAGCAGCAAAGATCCTTCAAAGTTGAATCCTGGCCTCGCTTCTTCGCGATTTCTCAAAACTGTTAGCTGTTTGTTGCGTGTCAAAAGGGCAACCTCGTCCAGAAATTTCTGATTACTCCTGAAAAGATTTTGTTGATCAGTCAAATGAAGATCGTGACTCCAAGCTGTGTCGTGATATTATGATTGTCATCAGTTTATAACTTAATTTTGATTATGCTACATATGCTGCTTACCTAAACAAAAAATAAATTCCTAAGCCAATATTTTGCTGCGATAACCACTTGCTCATTATCAGTAAAATATTGTTTACAGGAGACTTCTCCAATGTAGATAATTGAAATTTAATGAAATTTGATGAACTATTCAATGACCTAATACCCATGGATTATCCTGATGTGTAATGTGTAATGATGTATTTGTAGAGGAAAATGTGAAAAGCTACATTAAATGAAAAAGATAAGCGAAAAAATCATCCAAAATACAGAAAGATGGTTGACATCTGGCTAATGAACAACAGAAGACAATTAGAGCTTGCAATCAAGCGAAAGATATAGCTAATTTTTGGAGATAATCATTCATATTTTTTTCAATAAACACCTACAAAGTACTAACAATATCTTTAAATTCAAGGAAAAATTTATGGAGACTAATTAGGCTGATTGAATGCTGTAGTCGTCAACAAAAAATACAGAAATTCTTTCCTGCCAGTGTCGCTATTATAAGGGTTTCAGAATAAATACTGATTAAATACTGGATACTGAAAGTACCTCAATCGCTCTGAGCACTAGCAGAATAATTATTCCCAGGAGTTGCTATAACAGTAATATAGAATTCAATAGAAAATAGGTGATTTAAAAAATGAAAAATACACAAAAAACGACTCTCCATTCGTAATTGAATCCTTTATCATCCCTATTCCTACGGGCTACGCCTCGAATTCTATTCTATTTGATGAGTTGATACTATGATCATGCTACAATTATATACTGAATTTATAACATCCCATCCCCCATTCCATCAAAAACTATAATTGTCCAAGTAAATGCCGACAGTAACTTCAATCTGAGAGTGCGGCGGTACGCGTGTGATTATTTTTATTTATGGCGGAAATCTAATACCTGTGTTTAAAATTATTAATCGAACTTTTAGAAATGCTTAGCCAATAGAAAAAAACTAACAATTCTCCTTTACAGGATGAGTGGAGGATGGAGTCTAAGCGCTCGGGGTGGAGGCGGGAGAAGGTTAGTGGTCCTTCCATCTTCATCGCCAAAACCTATGAGATTCTCGAGGTAAAGTTCTATTTACTCAGAGCGGTCAGTACAATTAAATCATTGCATGGAATGAATAAGGCACCAGTTTTACCATTCTTGAGGTCTAGAAATTTGAACAAGAGATTCTTCCCATTTATTTCAGACACCGCAACTTCTCCTCGTTCGTGAGGCAGCTTAACATGTATGACTTTCACAAAATACGCAACTAACTTAATAAAAATATCTTTGAACATAGATAGTTTCGAAGGGGAGTCAAGTATATCTTTTATTATGTAGACAACTGTTGAAGAATATCAAAAGGAAAGGATGCATCAGTAAAAAATCTATTTAACATTCGGAGGGACACAGCTGTGAACAATAAACACCTGATGAGCACTGCTCGGATGAAGAAAAACAGGAGGAGATAAGATCTACGTTGGCCGTGATTGAAAATCGATCACAGTTATAACTCTTGAAAAATAGGGAGAATCCTCACAAACCTCAAATCATGTAAGATTTCATTGCCAGTCTCCCTCAAATAGTTGAGTCTGAGCAAGAAGTCAGAGAGATTATCCGCACCATGAAAAGAGATTCACGATACAGATGTCTCAGTTCCAAAGAGGACGTCAGAAGAATCGTCAGCAAAATCAGGAGAAATAAGATGATTAACAACAATGTTGATGGACTGGAGTAGCTTTCAATTTAGGAGGAGATAATGGTTCAAAACGTGGATGATCGAGAGCAAAGAGCGCCAACCATGCATATCCTCTCGACCTAGAACTGTCTACCTCGCAAATCCCAGGCGTTGATCTGCTCGTTAATCCTATTTTAGGACGTGGTCTACCCCAAAAATTCCGCTACTTGATATTATACTACTTTGTGATCTGTTCCTCATCTGCTCCCAGTAGTCTGCCTTCTAATAATTGGCCCTATATAAATATTATTATTTTTGATTTATTAAATATTGATATTTATCATAAATGGGAAGAGTACGAACAAAAACCATCAAGAGAGCTGCCAAGGTATTGCTGGAAAAACATTATCAAAAGCTGACCAATGACTTCCATATCAACAAAAAGATACTCTCAGAAGTCGCTAAAGTCCCAACCAAGAGTCTTAGGAATAAAATTGCAGGGTTTGCTACTCACTTGGTCAAACGTATACAGAGGGGGCCTGTCAAAGGAATTTCTCTCAAGGTGCAGGAGGAGGAGAGAGAGCGAAGATTGGATTGGGTTCCTAAAGAATCCGAGATTAACATCAATCAAGTATATTTTGTCATAAGATTAGGTCACCATTGATCACGAAACTGCAGAGATGATCAAGAAGAGATTTGGAGAAGATTTTGCAACCAAAATCAGTGCAAATATTGAGATTAAGGCTGCTGAAGTCCCAAAGAGAGATGCTAAGGGAGGAAAAAGGAGACCAAGAGTTGATGGAAAAGACAGAGCTGAAAAGGGAGAGAGAAAACCTCGAGAGCAGAGAGAATAAAAAAAAATTGTTGAAGAAAAGCCCACTACTGAGGAGGCCCCCAAGCAGGAAAAAACTGAAGAGGCTCCCAAACGTGAGGCAAGGAGAAGAGGAGGAGCTCGTGAGGGACAGTAGTGATTGGAATTACGACACCTATCATTATGAACTATCATTTTATTACAATGCATTGAGCACACTTATTAATGTCTAATATTCTTTGAAAGGATTATCAGTGATTAATTTAACAAAATGATAATTTAGTTTTAATGATGAAATTACCTACTTTTAAAGAGAACACAATATTGCGGTCAAGGAAAGACTCTTGGCTTTTATTTATTTTTATTAGAGGAATTAAAGTTTTACTATTAAAATACCAATGCTAATGAACAGATTAAAAACATCAACCTCGCAGATTAAGCTTAAGTTTAAACCTGTGCTTCCCAGTCCTGCAAACAAGAAATCTCTAAGCAAAACCAAGGATAAATTCGAAAAGTGCTCTCCTCGGGCCAATCGCATCCCCACCATGAATGACAAAAAAAATATTTAGTCCATAAAAAAGTTGCCCATGACCATAATAACAGAAAAAGATTTTCTTCTAGATAATTCATGCAATAAATAGAGCACCAAAGGCTATGAAACACCCAAATTCAAGTGTTTGCAGTAGGCAAAAAAATAAGTAAGAAATATACAGGCCATGCATAATTTTTTCTCTTTTGGGGAGATGTAACCTCCGATAGAGGTGAAAAGGAAGTATGCTGATAGAGATCTCTCACAAAATAAGTAAAATATTATGCGAGGCAAAGGCATAAAGTAATCGGTAAAAGCTCGTAGGGAAGCTGTATTTCGTTGATATTGACTTCTACCTGATATATCTATCTCTTGACCAGCATTTGAATTGACTGTACATCTTTCTGAATAAAATGTTCCTATTTTGGAACTAATATTGTGTATATTTCTATCTTCGTAAATAATTGACCATCCATAGGTCGTTCTCCTCTTAGTCAATACATTTTGATAAACGTCTAATCAATTAATCCAAAAACTAAGTGGCAAATTACATTATGAATGAGGGATCGATAATCACACCTTCGCCTTCTTGACATTATCAGCTTGATCAGCCGCTGCCTTCATCAAAGCTTTGTTGTAAAGAAGCTACAGAGTATTCATCTTTTTGCGGTTCTTATGTTATTCTTTGTCCTGCATTTGAGCAAGCAACACCTCCTCATGCTTTTTATATACGCCCTTTAAGTATTCCTACTTATTCTTTTAGTTATCGAGGAAAGAATTTGTGTCTTCCTTCCAGACGTGGGCTTGCTTTTCATCAATCTTCTTTTAGTCGATTTACTTTTGCTTTTTCTCTATCACCTGTCTGTCCAAATACTCTCTCATCCTCTTTTTCTCTTCCTCTTGAACCATCTTCTTTCTCTCCTCCTCTTCTTTCTCCTTCTTGAGCTGATTTTCAATATGCTTCATCATCTTCTCATCCTCAGCTCGTATCTGTTCTTTCTGGTCCTTGATAACAGAGTCAGCAAAAGACGCCATTACTGCTTTAATCTTATTTTCCCTCTCTTTCTTCTCTTCCTCTCGCTTCTTCTCAAGTTAATCTTGAAGTCTTGCATATTCTTATTGAGCCTTCATATCCTAAATTATATTATCAATACCTCAATACGCTCTTTTTCAGCTTCTTCCCTCAATCGACGCTGGTTGTCTTCGTTTTATACCATGACCTGTTGAAATCGATTTAACTCCTTTAACTTCCTCTCCTTCGCCTCTCGTTACTCAAGTGTCAACTCTTACTTAATCTTTTCAACCAACAGCTGATCCAACTCATCCTCTTTTCTCTTTTAATGTTTCTTCCTCTTCGATTCGTCTTTCACTTGCCTATCTCTCATTTGCTTTTCCAACTGAATCTTTCGATCATATTATTGCTGCTTTTATTTCTCCCTCTCGTCGTAGGTCTTGGCTTGTTCTTTTTGCAATTTAAAATATTCCTCCTATTCCTGTTGCTCAGCCTATTTCTTTCTCCGCTTTTATTACATTTGCTTGTCAAGCTCTTTCTTGATCTTTTTCTTGAACTCCTCCTCCCTCATTCGCTACAACTCCTTTTATTTCTTAAACAGTTCCGTGTCAAATTTAACTAGAGTTGCCCATTAATCTTCATCATCGCCTTAGACCTGATAAACTGACTTTGAAGCCATTGAGCTGAATAAGAATTGAATTACCTTGTTTCAGATGATTGCCCTGATCTCGAAGACTGCTTATCTTGTTGAACATTTGGCTGATTTCGTTTCTCAGATTTTTGAGACGGAGCTTGACTTTTTTTATCCTCTGCGTTTCGCTGTTCGATTTCTTGTTTAGATGTCGTGGACTGTTTTTTAGTTTCTAAATAGTACCAATCTTACAGCTTTTGTTATCTCGCCTAAAGTCCTCCACTGCTTTGGAGACTGTTTGCTTCAACTGTCTTAGTGTTTCCTCCGTCACCTTTTCTTTCTCAAAGAAACTGGCGACAATATCCTAAATAATTTTGGTGATGTTCTTATTTCCCTTCGCAAAATCTTTGTTAAACTTATCAACAATCATCTGTCTGAGTTGTTCGCGCTGTTGAATGGCTTGCGCTTTTTCGATAGCGGAGTGTAGTTTTCCGCTTTTACGTGATCCTGTGGATTTGGCATCGTCTTGAACTTTGCTCATCTGTAAGTTATATTATTGGGAATATAAATGATTTAATAAAATTAGTAAAATAGTATCTAGACTCTCTGTGCTGTTTTGCATTTATACACGACAAGCTCATTTTAATAGCTTGTCAATACATTATATCATTGTTATTTAATTGCAAAAATAATTAAAATAAGATTTGCCAAATTCGATATTATAATCTGAAGTTATTGATTTGTAAAATGAGTGAGTATATCTCGCGGAATATCCTTTGATATCTTGGATACAATAATTTTGTCAAATATAAGAAAAGATAGTTTATCAAAAGATCATTATTATAGATGCGATGTGTTTATTTTAGCCCTTTGACTGCCATGGACTATAATACAAACTTTCTTCGATGAAAGTATCACACATATTTTATTTTCCTTTTTTTAATTATTTGCTTTGTATTTGCTCATTTGAGGCATGAACGGCTATTAGAGACTTTCTTCATTTTTTAATTAAAAAATAATTGTTTTTGGAACTCTCCAATCAAAAATTACCCTATCTATTTTGGTTTATTTATATCCACATTCTTTATTAATTTTATTGCCTCTCAACAAGGACACGCATCTCTCCCACAATAATATTTAAGAAAATAATCAATAATATTATTATCAGATTTAGCGTGTAGTCGATATCCCTCCCCCTGGTAGAATGATACTCTTTTTTAACACTCGGAAGGTCGTCCTATCATCTCCATTTTATACATTGTTCACATCTTTGAACTGCAGCTTGTCAATTTTTATACAAGTTTTATTGGCTCCCTTGTTTAAGTTTTTGAACTTTGCCTGCAAGAAGGGATTACTTAAATCTGCCTTAACTTTGATATCCTATAAGGTTTTTTAATGGCTCTGCGGTTGAGGTTCGAAGGACCACTCATCAACCTTAATTAGTTTAGCACTTTGCACCAAATAGGAAGAGGCTTTCAAGTTGAATAGGTGTTCAGAAAGCGACAGTGACTTTGTCGAAATATTTTTAAAGTCATTGAGTTTCCGGCCTGGTGTTCCGAAAAGAGGGCTTTGTACGCCATCTTCATCATACGAGCCATCGTTAAGGGTAAATCTCCGTTAAAATAGTGATTTCTTACTCATGGTATTGGTAGATCAGCGAAGAAATATATTATTTAATGATTTTACATGCACAGCGACGAGATATATTGCATAAGTAGCATTAAAGTTAAATCCTGACTATCATCACTAAAAGAATAGAAAAGCTGAAAATACAATACAAATGAATTAATCATCAACGAATGAACAATGAAACCACATTGTTCATTATTTTAAATAATAATTATCTCGGAATACCAACAAAAATAAATATTTTCCATTATCATTGAACCACAGCAGATACTCATCTCGTTGAGAGCTAACAAATTGTTGATAGCAGATTTGGCTCAGCCAATCTTCATATCTTAATGTTCAATATTACTAGCTGTAATTTAGATTCATCATATTCATGTATCTATCCATCATAAGGAATCATCAAGCTTAAATATAGAGATAGGCAAATGAAAAATAATCGATCATTGGATTTTAATTTGCTTACTGCTCTGTTTTTTAAATTTTAACAGCAGCCGATTTCTGTATCTTTTGGCTTATAACTTTTGTTCTTTGCACCAATCCTGATTCCACTCTTCATTGTCTATTGTATGCTCCTGAGAAATGGTATTTAAACTCCTTATGCGTTGCTTTTCATTCGAGAGACATCTCTCTCGAATTTTATTGCTCATCTAACTGTAGTTAGCTTCTCTTTCTTTTTTAAGGTCAATTAACCGGATTATTCGCTACTTCGCGTCAATTAGATATGGATTGTCTATTTTATCTTCACCTCTTTTTTGCTGCTGTCCAAACCATAATTTAGGTGTCCGGAGTGGCAACTTGTAAACATTTTCTGTCTCTTCGTCAATAGTAGAGCTAAGATACTGATTTACCCTCTTCTTTTCCTGTGTCCTGCTAATTAATTGTCTCAACTTGCTGCGAAGATAAGTACTCAAGTCAGATTTGAATCTTCCTTCAAGCTAATCCTAAACTTTCTTCAGAGAACTTGCCTTTATTATATTCGACTGCATTGGTGAGTTTAAAGTGGAGTGGTTGTTTCTTTTACCGAGCATGGTTGATTTTGGTCTTGAAGGAACAGCACTAAGGTTATTTTTTATTTGAGTATTGGGTCTAAAATCGAGTAAAGAAAGCTTGCTTCTGGGAGGAGTTGATAAAAGTGATGCTTTTATGATCACATCAGAATTATCACTATCTTTAATCGCAGTTTTAAACATGTATTATATTTATTGCCAGCCCAATAGTCAATAATTTATTATTACCAACGATTAGAACAGCTGTTGGGTTCTACATCCATATAAATATCATTTTATTTGCAGAGATAACTGGCAGCATCAAGCTTTCAATGCCATCAATTGCTATCAGTCATGCCGTTACTAAATAATAACTCTACTATTATAACTCTTGATGAAACCTTCGAACTGATATTTATTTTATCTACAGGTCACCAGAATGTTCAATTATGTTTATCCTCCAGATTTTGACAGTATTGTTCCATTAATATAGAGGCATCGAAACATAGAATGGCCAATCGCATTTTTAAGGCAGTCGATGAAAGCTGTTAATAGGAATGCGAGTGCTGCTACCGCAAAATAGGAAGCTAAATTGTATAAACATCATGCAACATCGACCCCAATCAGCTTTCATTTTTAGGACCGGGCGTTCCCCTCTACTTTTTGTATTTACGGCATGTCATCATAATCCTGCTCATCATGTCTGTTGTCTTCATGGGATTTTCAATATATTCAAACGCTTCATCATCTGACTGTTTGCTGATGAGCGAGTGCATCCCAAATGCTTTCAACATACTTGCTCTGGTAAACAAGCAATTTGAGACAAAGTATCTTTCGATCCAAAGTTATCTATCCCTTGTTTTTGTTATAGCCATCATATTGCTCTTTCATTATCTTAGATTTAAAGCCAGACTATTGACATAAGAATGCGATGAGGTCATGGATACTCCTTCTGACTACGCAATTATTCTCCGAAGATTGCCACCGGATACCACTGAAAAAGATATAATGAATCTCATTGATAGTAGAAAGCAGACAATGGATGAGTAATAATTGAAGCTCACTTAAAATTTGAAAGTTATCAAGGTGATAATGTCATATAATCTGAAGGAATACACTCAAGTCAAGGCTTAAAACTTAGATGCCTTTAAAGACTGTGTGAAGTAAAACAAAATAGATTCTTTTACGCCCAAAGACCTTCCGGAAATCACTAAAACTTCCAGTATTGCAATCGTTGTCTTCGAACACCAAGCCACCAAAAGCTACTTTATTTATAAACCAACGCTAGTACAAAAGATTGGACAGTTTTTTTGTACCCCGTGCCTGCCTCTCAGCGATTTCTCCATTAATGATCATAAAATAAGTATAGAAAGAGCTCCATAACCTGATGACATATGCTGGATCAATAGTGGAATCACCATGTATGGAGCTATTTGTCGTAAGATCGTGTATGGCATGATAGATCTTCTGATTTTGATAGTGGGAGGAGGCGTGCTCTATGCTCTACAATTACTGTCTCAATCCACCGCCGATTCTAATCTCCAGGCCGCTTTAACTTATGGCAGTTCAATTGCTGTGACGATATTCAACTCTATTATCCTGTTCTCCCTTGTCATTACCACTGAGAAAGAGCGATGCGAAACTCTAACATAATTTCAAAATACTCTCATGGTCAAAATAACTCTGTTCCTATTTCTCAATGCCGGAATATTCGTAGTGATCGTTTAGATCGCTGTGAGTTACTCCACCTTTTCTCTCAGCCATGATCTCTGCTCCCAAATTACTGTGATTATGCTGCTGAATGCGATAACACCGAATGTAACTTTGCTCCTCCTCAATTATTTTGAACTGATCAATCGAGTTCTAAGATTTTTAGTTTAAAAGCAGTTTATCATAGCCACACAACTATAACTCAACGACATGTGCAAAGGGCCTGACATTGATACTCCCTATAGATACGCTCACATCCTAAAAACTCTGCTCCTGACTGCCCTCTACGCTCCTGTGACTCCAATCGTAGTGGTGATATCAATGTTTGGCCTCATCCTCCACTACTTCATTGAAAAGTTCCTCTTCACTCGTAGTTATTGCCTCCCCAACACCGTGTCCTCAATAATATTCGATAGTGCCGTATAACTTTTATAATATTTTCTCATCTCTTTTGCATTTGGGCAGTTTATTGTGTATTTTTACTTCTATCAGTTTGCCATAGGTGCAATCCCACTCGATTGGACCATCTGCATTTTCTTGACTATTTCACTCGCTGTGCTCAATATGTTCTTGCCAATGGAGGTTATCAACGAGTCCCTTTTCAAAATTTAAGAATCCTCTCACTCCTCGATCAAATATTCCGATATATAATAGAAAATCTAAGTCACCTATGAAATGTTAAACCCAGCCTGCAAAACCAACCGTAAACGTCAGAACATCAAAGATTTTCTTGGTGTTAACAAGGCCATGGGTTTTAAATCAAAAAAAGCTGAGGCTGAGTTAGTTAATTTTTTTGATCTGGCAGTCACTAATAACATGGATAAATTAAATAAGCAGCCCCTACTGTCGGATCTCGTTGCCGCTAATAACATGGAGACAGTAAATAAGCAAACTTTACTCTCGGATGTAGTGGCCTCAAATCTCAATGACAATAATAAAAAAACATAGATTAGTGAGTAGATGAAATCGACTGGCAAAACCCCACAAGCAAAAGATAGCAGCACGCCAATGAGAAAGGACTATGCAAAGATTAATTCGGAGAATCGAAAGAATACCCATCCTAAGGTTTAAAGAGTTGTTACAATCGGGTAAGTGGAGGGAGCGAGACAGCAATAGGCCATGTAGGCAATGCTTTTCAGTTCAAAAAAACTTTAAAAGGGTGAAAAGTTCCAATATTCCTTTAGTATGTGGAGAAAACCAGGATTTATTTAAAGCAACTAAGAAGATGAAGCAGATACTGGCTCCTACGAGAATAGGGGAGAAGCTGAAAGATTTGAAGAGAAACCCTAATTTGAATATCAGCCCATGTCGCCAAGATAAAAGCAAAAAGAGTAATTCAAGATGGATGACTAAACCAAAAAGATCAACAATCCAATCTAGACAAATCTCGCCATGCAATACTCCTAACTATGTCCAGATTAAACAGATTAAACAGAGTAAAAATCACCAGTGAAAACGAAACCCAGAACTAGAGGTTTTAATGGCTGGAAAACAGATAAAAGGGAGAAGCCAAAGCCAAAGTAACCCGAACCATCAAAGCGATTTCGATGTGTGGAGATTAAAAATAAAAGTAAAAATCAAGAGAATCTCGACATTCCAAATGAAGTTCTCCCTCCCCTTACTCTAGAAAACACAAGTGCAAAATAATATATCATAGACCCCAGTCAATTCAATAAAAATTAGCATCAAATCATCGATCAAACCTACCATGAGACTTTTGATTTGAAGAGTGAGTTTAAGAATAGTAAAGCATCAATAGGATCAGTAATTTTAGACAATTAAGTTAAAAAAATAAGAGAACCCATTTATCAAGATCCTATCAAACAGAAAAAAGCCACCTATGACCCCTTGAAACTTGATGAGAGTTATAGAGCCTTTTTTAAATAAAACAGAGCATAAGAAGCGGGACTCCTCTGTCGGTCCAATGTCCGAACCTATGTCGGCAATTCTTTCTCTAAATTGTTGATAACCGAATAGCGAGACCACTCCTCTCCAACCATCAAGATTAATAATATCAGCGAAACCAAAGATTGATAATGACTTCTAATATTTAATTGTTCATAATTGATATTAAATATAAGCATCCTATCAAAATTTAAGCCCCTCACTCCGCTTGAATTACTCGATTAACTTGCGAGACTTTAGAATTTATTATTTTATACGGTTGAGGGAACCATTGTCTCCGATTGGCTTTTTAATGTCCGTGGGTTTTGTCTTTAGAACATCGTCGATGCTGGGATAATACTGATTGCCTACTTCTTTCAGCGGAACTTCTTCACTCTTAATATCACTAATTTAAACTAGTGGCTGATTTCTATAGGGTCTAATTGGCTATTTGGTGATTCGCTTGGTGACTGTGTCTGGATCAATCAGTGAGCGATCGAAAGGTCCTTCCTTTTTTGCCAGATTTAACTTGTAATCTTCGCTGCAAAGATAGGGATTCAGTGGTTTACCTTCCTTTTCCAATTAATTGAATCGTAAACTTTAACGATCCCTAACATTTTGAGTACTGATTTCGCCGATCCTATCATAACTGCCCTTGTATATATTTTATAAATTAGAGGAACTCTTTTTATTTATGTTGTAGGACTTACTGCCGTCGTAAAAGACTCGACTCACACTCTACTCGTGCCGCTGTCCTTAGTTAATATAGACCTTGTTCCTATCTTCCTTTAAACAATCACCATTGACTGTTGCTCCCATATATACGCTGTTGTTTTTAACTTGCTTAACTCGTGACTTTCCTTTCTCGTCTGATAGTTTAATTTCTATATTCTTTTCAGATTTGCTGATTAACATGGAAGTGGATGTTGCATTGATGCTTTGAGTGTGCTCAATGACTCTGCTCGGAGCCATCAATCTGTTTATCCATATGGACAGATCTCGCAGATTCATGCGTTCTGTGTAGTCATAGTCCAGCATGTTAGCTATAACTCGAGCAATCTTTTAACCATAATACTCCTCCACAAGGATGATACGCTCATTGATAACTGAGTCCAGAATATCATAATTATCAGAATCATAGCACTATGAGCTGGGCAAAAGAGTAGCTGCCTCCAACAGCATCATTCCAAGAGTAAAAACATTGCTTTTTTCCAAAATATCTTCATCAACAATCTCATCCTCTCCGCATCTGAGCGCGATGATCAATTCCGGGGATGGAAAAGTTTCCCCGTTTTATTTTAATTTCTGATAGGTATCGTATTCTATTAGCTCATTGGGCAACAGCTTGAAGTTGCCATTATCGTAGAATATATTTTCGGGGCTGATGTCCTTATAAATGATTTTCTTTTATTGAAGACCGGCTAGTGTGAAAGTGATTGCCTCTATCAACCGCTCAATGTCTTCCAGCATAAATAGCTTGTTGGTGTTGAGTCGGTCCTATAGTAGCTGCTTTAAGGTCATTTCCACGTGTTAGAGGAATAGGATTTCGCTCTCAGTCTCAATCTCAATCGAGTTTTTGAAGGGAGTCGTTTGCAGTTTTAGCAGACCTTCGCACTCGACTCTAGAGTTGGTTTTATTCATGAATATCCTAGAAGGTTTGTAGGCGGATGATGCTTGATTGGTGACTCTTCTCGATGAGTGCTTAATTTTGTTGATTTATGGTTTACTCTCTTATTGTCCCATTTAACGAATATATTATAGTGTCATCCATCAGAAATAAATCAACAAATTAGAATAATCCTAAAGAACAATACTTTGACAGCAAGATTATGGAAGCAATCGGAATATCTTCTCTATTTTTTACTTTCCCTCAATCGGATCTTTTTAAAACAAAAAAGATATCGCATTTGAAAATAGCATGTTATAAATGGATGGCCGTGAAACGACATTAATTAGTTATATTGAACTAACATGACCGATACAGATCCAGAATACCAATACATCACTCCACACTCACCTCACAGCAAGTAGATTGGTTTTTACATAGACCACTCACCCTGCAAACCTCACATATCCATCCCCTTCACCTTGATCTCAATCCGGAAAGACATCAAGAGCCTCCCATGAAGCAATAGTTGTGCTTGAATTCGAGGAGAAGAGTGACCAAGTCTTCGTTCCTCCGCTTCCTATCGAAGACAAAATACCCCAAGAGAAATCTGGAAACGTCTCGATAGAAGGTGAAGCCTTTTTGATTTCAAATAAAAACATCAGGATATCAATATCTCTGATGTTTCTTTATGTTCAATCCAATAATACCTCAATTATGCATCCTTCAATGATTGCTTGTCCTGAAAAAACAATAATATTTTAATTGCTCTCTCAGATTTTATTTATTGATTGCATCTAGCCAAGCAATATATCATAAGACGTAATATAAAAAGATAAATCAATCTTAAGTTTCCATTCTTCTTCTTGCCAGACCGCGAGGTCCTCCTATGGTTCCTTCTGGCGTGATTCCTTTGTGAATCCTCCGGATATGTAAGTTGAGCGAGGAGGAGCACGAGTAATTGTGTCCGCAGCCGCATATGAATGTAAACTTATCCACCTCATCACTTTACTAAATTTACTGGTCTTCAAAAGGTATTGCAATTCGAATAATTAATTTTTATTTTTGCACTGCAAGCAGACTTCTCTTTGGATGCTCTTTCTTATGTAACTTGTCAATGTGATTAATTAGTTACTACAAGTTATTCAATAGACTTGAACAGAGACCACAGAAGTATAACTTTTTAGTCGTTTCTTACTTCCTTGAATTTATTTATGATTTTGGTTGGTTTTAAAATTTGATTTTGGAGGGCTGTGGAAGATTTTATAATTATTAAGGATAAGTATTCGCCTATAACTTTAAGACTTCCACTTTTTTAGTTGAAGGAACATTTGTTGTTTCAAGTTGTGGGAGTTGACCATTCTTTTCGTGTTTCTTAGAATGCTCCTTAAATATTTCACTGGAAGTAAATATCAGTCCGCACTGGCATTCATGTCTTTTCCTCACGACCCCATTTTGATTATCCACAAAATCCAAGAGGGAGCCTTTGAATCCCACTTTATTCTCTAGCTCTCCTACTTCATATTGACCATGCAAATGGCTTTGCACTTCGCTCCTCCAATTGAGATGCTTCTGTCGTATATGGAGATTCAAGTCAAGTAAGGACAAATACACCTCGCCGCATTTGCAACTCAATAATAAGTGTCTTTCTCTGTTTGCTTATCTTCTGTAGATAAATCGAAAAGTATTGGAACTTGTTTCCTTTTATCATTGATTTTAATCTAATTAAGTAGGAACCAATAAAAGTTAAACAGGAATTAGTATTGCCATTCATTTAAGAATTTCTTGCAAAGGACCCCTCTGTGCCAAATGGAGGCTGACCGTTGTGTTTTACTTTGATGTGATAGTAGAGAGCTGAATTGCAGGAATAAGTTAGTCCGCACCCGCATACAGACCTTGGTTATTTTTTCAATTCTTATAATTTGACTCTAGATTGTGTTTCTTTCTTTTGAAGCGGATGTTTTTCTTTGCTTTAAGTAATGCTAAAAGTTTAAATAATTTCCTCCAGCTCATCGAACCCATCTCGTTTTCTCTCCTCCTACTTTTTGACTCCCTCTTACTGTTAGAATGAGTGATACCCCTCAGACAATGGCTCTGATTGCATATAATCTTGTTAGATTAATGATATATCAGTCTGACTTAATTATTATTGGCTGGTATATACAATTCGATGTTTGATTTAATATATACGTTAATTATAAATAATATCAGTAGGCTTTTAAATGTCATATATTATGGGTTAAAGTAGAGTGATAAGTCTAATTATGTATTTAACTGGATATATTTATATCAATACTATTCATTACGAATCATTTAAAGATATTCGCTTATCTTGATCTTTTTAGAAGGTATAATTGGTTGCTCGAGTACTTCACTCTCAGATGACGAAGAATCGTACTCTTCCACAACCTGCATAAAAGAATTGTCGTCGTAATTATGAATTGAAGACTAACTATTAAATTGATAGTTTAGGAGACTGCGTGATTATTAAGAAGGTTATCGTGTGTATAACTGAAGGGAAACGGAAGAAGATACGGAGTCCATTGAGAATGAATCGAAGTATTCTACCTTAATTTTGGTTGTTTTGCTTGACTAGCCTCGCACCAACTCCTTCTTCAAAGTTTGGTCGCTTCTCCTATCTCGATTGTTTTCATTCCAAATTGTACGCACCAACATCTTTTTCATGTCTATCTTTCGACCACCGCATTGATTCATCTCCAACTACTCAGGCTACCCAATTTGAAGTAAATATCTTCAGTTCAATTTGAAGTTAATAACATTATAGCTTCCCTCTCCCAATTATCTTGCTCGGTCTAGGTTGAATAACATCTGAATTATGATTCCATTTCGATAAGGCTGCATCTCACGATAGTTACTATTTAATTGTTAATAAATTCGGATGATTGACTGGGTCAGCGAAAGATAATCGATGGCTTCCAATTTTGCGGGTCGCGCGCAAAGTGCCTCCTCCTATATGCTCAGTTCGCGTGCGTCGAGGAAGCTAAGAGAAGAGGGAGACGAGGCCGCTGAATAGATGTAGTAATTTAAGGAATAAATCTAAAAAAGATACTTCCGATCTGTCGCTAACAAGTTTTATTCTTTTCCTTACTCTGAACTGGCCTTTGATAATCCCGTTGAAGATATGTAGATTCAAGATTTAGCTGATAAAACTCTGTATTGTCTGTACACCGATCAAAGTGGAAATTCAGCATAGGTCTCATCATCACAAGCTAAAAAATAAGTCAAGGAACAGAAGGAGTCAGCAGCTAAGATGATCCTTCAGTAGATACGAAGTGATCGACAAAAATTGAATTAAATTTTAGAAATGATACACAACCGTAAAAGCGGGAGAAAGGAAGAGAAGGGGTCGAAGTCCAAGTAAAAGAAGTTGGCGTATAAGTATGGGGTGATTCACGAAGAAGACGAAGAACAGCTCAGGAAAAGAATTTATACGGAGCCATACGAAAAGCAGGCTGGGTTTATATTTAAAAAGAAATGATTTTACCGATTACTGCAGTTGATTGAATGATTGAGTATTTTATTGTTACACACATGTGATGGATAATTAAATCATATGAAAGTAAGCTAGGTTTTAGTCGTCTTGTCGTTATGCTTAGTTTTGTCTTCGGCGTCCGTCAGTCGGAAGTACGAGTAGTTCAGGAGCTATGCCAAGGAGTACAACAAGAGGTACGAAACCAAAGCAGTTGAATTTTATCGCTTTGCCATCTATCTTAAAAACTACATTGAGATTGATAGGCTCAATGCCAATCCGGAAGATCATGCCATCTACGGCGAGACCAAATTTACTGATCTTACTCGCAGTGAGGCCAAAGAACTGATGGGAATTCGTGCTGACAGCATACCTTCTTTTGAATATGTTCAAAATTTTACAAATGATCCAGATTATCAACCGAAAGCGACAACACCTGACGTATGGAACTGGGCTCAGGAAGGAGCAGTCGGTCCAATCAAAGATCAGGGATCTTGTGGATCATGCTGGACCTTTAGTACTGCCGGCAATATTGAAAGTCTCAACTATCTAAGAACAAAGTATATGACCCTATACTCATAGCAGCAGCTTATTGATTGCGATAAAACCAATTTCGGCTGTGGAGGAGGATGGCCCTATATGGCCATTTCCTATCTGAGCAAAAACGGAGGGCTCATGACTGATAAGGACTACCCCTTGAGGGCTAATTATTCAGGTCCTTGTCAGTATTCTGAGGGAAGGCAAAGAATCCAAATAAAGGGGTATATGAACGTGACTCATGATTAGAACATCATAAAAGACGCATTGTACGAAACTGGTCCTCTTTCTATCTTGCTTGACTTCACAGGATTGATGCACTACAAGAGTGGAGTCGCGAATCCTCTTTTATGCTCAACTTGGCCAGATCATGCTTTAGTGTTGGTGGGCTATGGCATTAAGGATGAGGACTATTGGTTGATTAAAAACAGCTGGGGAATCAAATGGGGAATTAACGGATACTTTATGCTCAAACGAGGACACAACAAGTGTGGAATCAACCTCTGGGCCACCACAGCCGTCCTGCAAGATTGATACTATCTTATCATCCCAATATCTATTAGCACATACTTTAATACCTAATAAGTATAATTGATTACACTCTCTCTCCCTCCACATCCACTTACTCTGAATATTCTCCCCCTTCAGCTCATAATAATAAAATAGAAGTATCGTCCATTATATATAGAAATTATGCTGATCCTATTCATCAATGCTCACAAAAAAAATTAGGAGGGCGCACTCCGTTTTAAAAATTTCTATGACAACGCCAAGGCCGCTCTAAAGAGCACCATCTACTATGGAAACGAAGTCATTGAAACTATTCGAACCTTCGACGATCTTAGCGACTATATATACGACTAAATCACCTTTCGCATCTAGGAACGCGCACGGAAAAGGTTCGAATCGCTCGAGTATGTGTTAATTGACGGTAATTTTAACTTTGCACCGTGGTCGGAACAAATGACTGATGTCCTGCATATCATTCGCAGCAGCATCGACAGCGGCAAAAAGATCTTCTGTAATGGGTTTGCTCACTTCGCAGCATACTACTATCTCTCTACCAAATTCGATAAGCACTGCGTTATTGCAACATCCCGCACCAAGCAAAATCTCCGTAATATTGACTATGACTACAGCGAGGACTCTGGAGATCTGTTTTTTAAAGGAAAAAAGATATGCAATAGTGGGATTAAAGTAGTTGGATGCAGTCGCCCCTTCGCAGACAAGAGTTCTCAGGCAGTTCACAACGGAGTCATCCTCTCGACTAAATTCGAATACATCGTATTCGACTCAAAAAGTGGTCAGCACATCTTACGAGACATCTAAGTGCCATTTACCTTCTACTGGAAGAGCAAGCTGTTCTGCACAAGCAAAGTAATCACTCAAGTCAAGGCGGACATAATCTTCTAGACTGAATCCGGCTACCCTCTAGCTTTCAGTTACAAAAACATGTTGTCGACTCAAGGTTTGTGTTCGCAGTTCCTGAAGTTGCTTAAAAATTGGCTGCTCTAGTTTACGGAGAGGAGGGTCGATGATTAAGTGGCAGATAATAGTAAAAAGTTTCAGTCGATTGCCTTTTAAAATAAAATAGAGTTCAGAAAAACTTTTTCTAACCCGAACTCGCTGATGAAGTTCAGCAAGTCGACTTTTTCGAAACGCCCAATGAGCTCTAAATTCTCTACGGTGGAATTCTAAAAGCCGACTGTGAGGTGCAGTGGTAAATACGAGACGATAGATGAGCGATACATGCGGTAGTAGCTATAGAAGAAGCACCTCAATTTTGGTCGATCCCGTATGATATTTAAGGGTAAGTTGGACTAGTTGTAAATAGCGAACTATGTCTGCAAGTAACCCTCGCGGCCAGCTTCTTCTCACAAATATCGAGACATTAATAAGGACAAATGGATGAGCAAGCAAAACTTTTTTAACTGTTGACCTGATTAATATATTTTGATATTATCGATACCTCCCTCTACATTTAAATGATTGTTTAATTCGGTAATAATTATAGATGATTCATTTGTGCTTCATCATCGATAACTCACTGACCATGGATCAGCGCCCCAATAGAGGCATGAGCTTACTCGATAGCGTTAAAAGCAGTATTGAAACCACTCTGCGTAACCTCTCCCGCATAGGATTCCCCAATAATCATTAAAATATTCATCTGTTTTGCACGTCGCACCCCAGGCTTCCCCTCTCCAGCTTTGAGCATGATGAGTCTCATCTCTTTTGGCAAGTATCTTTCAAATTAATTAGCTCAAATCGATGACCAGTTCTCTCTAAACCGATCCAAGTCTCACCATTCAGTCAGCTCTCGATCACATCAGCAAATTTAGGATCCTTTCCGAGGCTGAAACTTTAAAGGGATATCGCGAGGCATACTTATTCGAGCCGTCGCTAATTTTCTTCTTCAGCGATCGTATGACTCGTATAAAAATCTA
>Ga0302188_10001090_pt1 | contig 22127 bp, 12 predicted proteins | sample II_Bog_E2_1_FD_198783 | JGI IMG/M metagenome (GOLD analysis project Ga0302188, IMG submission 198783) | Peat permafrost microbial communities from Stordalen Mire near Abisko, Sweden - II_Bog_E2_1 | ecosystem: Environmental > Terrestrial > Soil > Wetlands > Peat | place: Sweden: Abisko...
ACCTTTCAAACTCTTCAAACTCTTCAAACCTTTCAAACTCTTCAAACTCTTCAAACCTTTCAAACTCTTCAAACTCTTCAAACCTTTCAAACTCTTCAAGCAACCCGGAACCCGGAACGCATACCTATTCTTCAACGAAAAATGGTTCGCCTACAACCCGGATAGTTTGCTGAATTACTTTTTTATTCTCTATCGATTCTTTATCTGGTTGTTTGCCTCCGATTGAAATTATCACGTTGCCGGCTTGTACCTGTGCCACTGAGTGATCATCAAAAGCAGACATTTGATCAGGAGTAACTGTAAAATCAACTTCTTTACTTTCCCCTGCTTTCAAATAAATGCGTTTAAATCCCTGTAATGAACGGATTGGTACAGGATATTTTGAATCGGGCAAAGAAACATATAATTGAACCACTTCATCACCATCCCTTTTTCCTGTATTTTTTACATTCACAGTCATCTTAACAGGTTCACCCGCTTTTATTTCAGAAGGTGCTTTTATTAAAGCATATTCAAAAGAAGTATAGCTTAATCCGTAACCAAACTCGTAAAGCGGATCTTTTTTGAAATAACGATATGTTTTGCCTGTCATATTGTAATCATCAAAAGCCGGAATCTGGTCAATTGATTTATAAAATGTAAGGGGTAAACGGCCGGCCGGATTGTAATCGCCGAAAAGCACATCGGCAATGGCAGTGCCTCCTGCCTGACCGGGATACCAGGACTCTATAATTGCAGGGATATTTTCTTTTTCCCAGTTAAATGCAATGGCACTTCCATTCAACAAAACCAAAACAACAGGTTTACCGAGTTTATATATTTCTTTTATCAAATCAGTTTGTGTTGCCGGAAGCTTAATATCAAGACGGTCACCACCCGAAAAACCTTCTACTTTCACTTTCATTTCTTCACCTTCCAATAACGGACTCAACCCCATACAAAGAATGACAACATCCGACGATTTAGCCAAATCAAGGGCTTCCTGTTTCAGATTAGGTTTTGGTTTACTCCACAACAACCTCATAATAGCATATTCAGTATTTTTTTGCAAATATTCAACACGTATTTTATATTTTTTGCCTGCCTGGAGATTCATCAATTCATATTCTTTGTGTGGAGAATGTATATCATTCCATTTCGTCACTAATTTATCGTCAAGATATAAATTGAATCCACTAAATCCTTCTGCACCAAGGGCATATTCACCTGATATTTCAGGGACCAATACACCAGACCATTTAGCGGAAAATGAATCATATTTCAAATCCGCAAAAGGGGCTTTTGTACGCCATACAAAATCGAGATTAGCATCTATACAACGATGAGTTGGATTCCCTTTCCATTCGCTGTTATCAAAATATTCAGCTTTGAGTCCATGTTTTATCAACGATTCATCGGTAAACAGATTTTCAGTTGGAAGAGCTTCAAAATATGGCATCTTTGCCGCTAATTCACAACCCTGGGCAAATACTACTTCTGCATTCGGAAGTTTTTCACGGATTCCCATAAGGGGAGTTTTAGGATGTGACGGAAAACCATTGTAATTGGCAAGCAGCACTTCATTATCATTGGCATTGGGGCCGATAACAGCTACTTTTTTCAGGTTCTTACTCAGCGGCAACAAATTATTTTCATTTTTAAGCAAGACGATCGATTTGCGGGCTGCCTCCAACGCCAGTTGTTGATGTTCTTTACTGTCAACTACCGAGTAAGGAATTTTCTGATATTTTACAACGCTGGCATCATCAAACTGCCCCAGTTTTAATCGTGCCATAATGATTCTTCTCACTGATACATTTAATTCATCTTCGGTAATAAATCCCTGTTTTACAGCATTTACCAATGCCGGGTAACTGTCACCGCAATTTACATCAGTACCGGCTTTTACTGCCATTGCTGCAGCTTCTTCACGGGTATTCACCACATGATGTGCATTTTTTTCATAGAAATCACGCACTGCCCAACAATCCGAAACAATATATCCTTTAAAACCCCATTTTTCACGTAACAAGGTTTCAAGAAACTTGTTGCCGCAGCAGGGTGCACCTTTATAACTCTGATAAGCACACATCACTGAATAGACCTGACCTTCTTTTACCACTTTTTTGAAATGCGGAGTATAAGTTTCAGCCATATCACGGTCGGAAGGCCAAACATCAAATGAATGGCGGGTAGATTCAGGTCCGCTATGTACTGCAAAATGCTTGGCAGTGGCAATAATTTTAAAGTATTTAGGATCGTTACCCTGTAGTCCTTTAACAAAAGGCACAGCCAGTTCACCTGTAAGATAAGGATCTTCACCATATGTTTCCATTCCCCGTCCCCACCGTGGATCACGAAATATATTAATGTTCGGTGACCAAAACGTCAGACCCTGATAAATACCTCTTTTCCCCCGTGATATATATTCATTGTTTTTTGCCCGTGCTTCATCCGATATGGCATTTGCAATGGTGAACATTTCATCCTTATCCCACATGGAAGCCATTCCGATAGCCTGTGGAAAAACGGTTGCCAAACCCGAACGTGCAACTCCGTGCAGACATTCATTCCACCAGTTCATAGCAGGAATTCCAAGCCTTTCGATAGCAGGGGAATCATAACGCATCAAATCAACTTTTTCCTGTAAGGTCAATTGGGAAACCAAATCATTGGTTCTTTCTTCAAATGGCAGATTTATATCCCGGAAAGGCTCAATAGCTTTGAGAGAAGAAATTTGTGAAATTAAAACAACTGTAAAAAGAAAACGAAAAAAGTTTATGATTTTCATGGTATTAAAATTAATTATAAAGACCTTGTGGTAAAAGGTTTTCTTCATTCTCATAGTTATTTACAGATATATACAACGAGTAAATTAAACTGATATGATAATTTGCAAAACATTAATCTACTGTATATTCTGTCTTGGTTCTTGTGTTCTTGGTTCTTGGTTCTTGGTTCTTGGTTCTTGGTTCTTGATTCTTGATTCTTGTGTTCTAAATAATATCAAACTATGAAAATTGGTAATTACAAAACAGATACTTAAAAAATTTATTCCTTTAAACCATCAATAGTTTTAATCGTTCCATCCTGATTGTATTCAAGTTCCACTACTTTGAGGCTTCTAAGCCATGTTTTCCCTCCTGAAGGCCGGCTATCGTGATGGAACAAATACCACTTTCCGGCAACTTCGGTAATGCAATGATGGGTTGTCCACCCCACAACCGGTGTCATAATCACTCCCTGATAAATGAACGGTCCGTAAGGATTGTCGCTTATCGCATAACACAGCAAGTGCGTGTTGCCGGTTGAATATGAATAGTAATACTTTCCATTGTATTTATGCATCCAGGAAGCTTCAAAAAAGCGACGATCATGATCACCTGCTTTTAGCGGTTCGGAGTTTTGATCAAGAATAATCAAATCGTGCGGTTTCTCAGCCAGTTCCAGCATATCCGGACTTATTTTTACCACTTTAGGGCATAATGCAGGTTCGTTGACGGCCGGTTCATGGCCACACTCAATGGCTTTATTGTTACGATAACGCTGAAGTTGCCCACCCCACAATCCACCAAAATACATATAATGACTTCCATCCTCATCACCGAAGACACAAGGATCGATTGAATAACTTCCTTTAACCGGGCTGTCTTCCGCTACAAAAGGTCCTTCCGGACGGTTACTCACCGCCACACCAATGTGAAATACATCGTTTTTATCCTTGAGCGAAAAATAAATATAGTATTTTCCATCTTTGTAAGCTGCATCGCAGTCCCAAAGCTGACGGCCTGCCCACGGAATGCTTTTTACATCGAGAGCTACACCGTGGTCGGTTACTTCACCATCAATGCTTTCCATGGAAAATACATGATAATCGCGCATATCAAAATGGTCGCCATTATCATTTTCGGGAATGCCCGATTCCACATCATGCGATGGATAAATATATATTTTCCCGTTGAAGATATGTACAGCCGGGTCGGCGGTATAAAGATCCGGGACAAGGTATCTTGGTTGTTTCATTTTATATAGGTTTTATCTTTCGCTTCTTTCATAATCGTTTCAACAATTGGTTTGGCTTTATAATTCCGGTCAAAAAGTAACGGATAATCACTTCTTCCAGGTATAGGCCAGTTATTTCTCCATGTCTGTACATCAGTCACTCCCCACAAAGTAACACGAATAATTTTATCCTGATGTTTCAAAAAAAGTTTAAAAAAATCATTCATCCGGTTATTCCAGCTTGTAGCAACCGAATCAGGCAAACCACCGGAGTAAGGATTCATCTCCTTTTTGTATGTATACGACGTGGATACATCTGCATCCGCATTTTCAGTTGGTGAAGGTAGTACAGACATATCCAGTTCTGTAATCATTACTTTTACTCCCAACTTTGAAAAGGCAATAATACTTTTTTCTTCATCTGCAACTGTTGGAAAATCCATAGATAAATGACCCTGCATCCCAATGCCATCAACTTTTATTCCCTGCTCCTGAAGTTTTTTTATCATTTTGATGACACCTTCTCTTTTTCCGGGACGTGCCATGGAATAATCATTGTAACACAACAGGGCATTAGGGTCGGCTTCGCGGGCAAATTCAAATGCCAGGCGAACAAAATCCTCACCAATAATCGTGTAAAATTTACTCTGTCTCCATGATCCATCGTCATTTATCGCTTCATTCACTACATCCCAACTCTTTACACGTCCTTTATACCGGCCTACAACAGTACTGATATGCTTTTTCATTCTTTCGATCAGGACATCGCGTGTGACATCCTTTCCATCCTTATCCACAAAAAACCAGGGAGGTGTTTGCGAATGCCAGATAAGTGTATGTCCCACTATGAACATGTTGTTAACTTCACCAAATTTAACATATTGATCAGCCCGTGTGAAATCAAATTTGTCTTCCTGTGGATGAATAACTTCACTTTTCATGCAGTTTTCGGGAGTAATTGAATTAAACTGATGTTTCACAATTTTAATTGATGCCGTATCTTTTCCGGCTGCCTGATCGGCATTAATGGCGACTCCAATCAAAAACTTCCCCATAAAAGCATCTTTTAATGATTTGGAAGAAACTTGAGATTTCTTTATTGAAAAAGAAGTTGTCAATACTACTACAAAAATCAGGAATATCCCTATTTTAATCACCGTTTTCATCAATATAGCTTTATATGAATTTTAAATAATTTAAATTTATCCTATGAATTCCTCACTTAACACTTTCTCCTTAATATCCGCTTTTGTTTTTAATCTCCTTGATTTCAATACTTTTTCAATTTCAATCTCTTTCTTCTTGTTTATCTCATAGAAAAACAAACATGAAGCTGCCAATATAAAAGTTATAGTTGGAAATACACTTACTGATAATTTAATCCCCTGAATTGTACTTTCAGATTGAACAGCAAGCTGTTGGTTATATCCAAAAAACGCTAAAATACCAGCAACTAATGCACCGCCAATACTCAACCCTGCTTTCAATCCGAAAATCATTGCCGAAAAAATAATTCCTGTAGCACGTCGATTATTTCTCATTTCCGAATAATCAGCCACATCGGCTATCATTGCCCATAAAAGTGGGATTGTTAATCCGTAGAAGAAACCATGAAATAATTGTGCAATAAAAACCAGTCCAATAGATCCTTTTGAGAAAAACAAGAATGCAAATAAGCAAATAGTAGATAATAACAATCCTACAACAAAAACGTCCCTTTTCCCAAACTTGTCGGCCAGTTTTTTAGAAAACGAAATACCAATGATCATAAAAATGATACCACCTCCATTAAACAGACTAAAACCGGAAGTTGCAGCATCTTTAGGCCAGACAAAACCCACTAACCCTATTCTGGTTAACATTGTATTTAAACCATCAATAAAACCATTGAAACCAATATTCTGAAGGAACGCTGCAAGTTGTACTTTGTCTAAATAGTTTTCGAAATAATATACATACATTCCACCTTTAAGCGACAACGTCACAAAAACCAAAATGGTAACAAACAACATGGATATCCAGGGTTTATTTTTTGAAAGATCTTTTATATCTTGTTTTAGACTTGACTTTTGCTCAGGTTTCGGAATGATTCTTTCCCTGGTTGTAAGGAATGTGATGATAAAGAATACAACACCTGTTATGGCAAAAATTGTCATGACTTTTTCGAAACCAACCGTTTTATCACCTGCGCCAAAAATTAAAACCAGTGGCAATAACAGCGCCTGTACAATAAACTGAGCAATCATCACGGCAATAAACCTGTAAGATGATATGCTGTTTCGTTCTGACATATCCCCTGTCATAACGCCACTTAGGGCCGAATAGGGCAGATTATTGGCAGAATAAATTATGACCAGAAATACGTATGTTACAAATGCATAAATGAGCTTCCCGTGAGGACTAAAATTGGGTGTACTAAATGTCAATAATGCAATGATTCCAAAAGGAACTGAAGTCCATAAAATCCATGGACGAAATTTACCCCAGCGGGTTATGGTCCGGTCGGCAATGGCACCCATAAACGGGTTAAAAGATGCTCCAATCATACCTCCGGCAAAAATGATAATGGAAGCCGAAGCCGGTGGAATTTTAAAAACATCGGTATAGAAAAATGCAATAAATGTCATTAAGGTTTGAAAAATAAGATTCGCTGCCAAGTCACCCAAACTATAGCCGATTTTCTCAATAATTGAGACTTTTTGTGTTGTTAATTTCATAATATTCTTATTAATAGTACCTTAAGTACATATAGCATACCGGAGATATTAGATTGTTGATATTTTTGTTTAATAATATGGATATAAGTTGAATAGTTGTTAGCCAGGTTATTTTTGATGATGTTATAGTTTTATATCCGTTAAAGATTTTACATAATTTCCACTTGTTTATAAATTGGACACAAACTTTTGAAAAGTGTGCCTCAATCCGTTTTATTTTTCACTATATACAACGAGTAAATTAATCTGACATAATAACTTACAAAACATTCATCTACAGTATATTCTGTCTTGGTTCTTGGTTCTTGCGTTCTATATAAATAAGTAAGGTTGCTCTTTTATTTTTTTTTGATTTACTCTGTGCGATTCATCTAATCGAATTTGATTAGAAGTAAAAAAACCGTGGTTAATAATCTGCACTTAGATAAACTATATCACTAAGATTGTATATGAATTATAATTGCTTTTATATTTTTCAAAGAATGGTTTACATGTACTGATGCCTGTTTGTTCAATTAAAAAAATATTTTTCTTTTTTAATTCGATTTGATTCTCATCAACATTTTATAGTTTTGCATACTGAATATTCAAATTTCCATTATAAATATGCAAATGTCTTCCATGATGAGTCTGGTCACTGTTCAATCATTCATCATAGCTATTTTCCAAATTATCAACTTTAATCCGGCTGACTATCGAATTCGGATTTCATATAAATTATTGTGAAACAGTCTAATGATTAAATTTGTCATCATTCGACGATTTTAATCCTTTTAAATTATTGAAAAATATGGCCGATTGGGATCAGATTACAGGCAAATCCCAATCAGCCAAAACTAAATTATTTCATCAATATCCCGGATTCTGATAAGCAGCTTTTTGTGCAGCTGTCATATCCATACCATCAATTTGTGCCTGTGGGATTGGGTTCAGATAGTTCGCAGGTATAATAGTGCGCGTTACAGTTTGAATGGTACGATCACCAATCTTGATTCCACAAATTTGATAAGTCCCGGCAATGTTTGCCCATGTTTGCGTACGTAACAAATCGAAGATCCGATACCCTTCGCCGTAATATTCACGCGAACGTTCTGCCAAAATATAGTTTATGTCTATAGTTGCAGGAGTAGCAGCGACCATAGCAGCACTATTGTCTGCAATTACGACAGCATTTTGAGCGTTGCTATATTTCCATTTTCCGGCACGTGCACGAATAACATTAATTAATCCTCTGGCGGTTCCATCATTTGCATATGTTCCTGATACGGATGTTGTAGTAGCGCCCTTCACAGCTGCTTCGGCAGCAATAAAGAACAGTTCTGAAAACTTGAGAATTGGGAAAGGACGGGTACTGCCGGCATTCGGGTTTCCTAATCCTGTACCATTATCTGTACGGTAAGGTCCTAACTTCCAAAGTCCCGGATAAATTATTCTGCTTATTGCACTTGGTCCAACCACATAATCTGCCCTTCCGGGGATTGTCCCTGCACCAACATTACTTATCCCTGCTGTTAATGCATCCGGATAAACAATAGATGGATCATCTGTGCTCAGGAAAGAAAGTATTGGAGCACCTGGTAAAACGGACATCCCGTTTGCATTAACCAGAGAAGCTGTAGTTACACCACCTAAAGGCCAGTTACCGTGGTAAACAGTTGTGAAGGTACCATCATAACGTGAATCATTCGTTTTGTCTGCAAAAGTATTTGTAAATACACCAATTGGAGGAGCCATACGTACCCAGGGCCGTCCCAGGTCTTGTGTAGATGCACGCTGAACAGAACTTACACCCGAACTTCTGATATTTGGATAGTTCCATGTCAACATCCAACCGGCAAAATTATCGGGGGCACCACCACTGCCATAAGTAAGACTACTTACATTATATTGTAGGCTTAATTGTGTATGGTCGGCATACAACATTTCTTCTTTATTGCGATCATTTGAACCCACGTTAACATCATAGTATGTTGCTTGTAACGTATAAGATCCCGGATTGGCAATGGCAGCAGTTGCAAGATTATAAGCCTGCTGAAAATACCATGTTGCAGTTTGTCCATTAGGATCGGTTCTGTCGCAAAGTGGATAAGTAGGAATACCATTCGGATTTTGAAGCCACCAGGCATATGTCAGATAAGCCTTAGCCAATAATAATTGGGCAACCTGTTTGGTTACTGTTCCCGTAAGACGCTGTGCTACAGGTAAATTATTTATAGATGTCAACAAATCAGGAAATACGCATTTGGTATAAACCTCAGGTACAGTATTGCGGACTGAGGTTCTAACTGGATTCGTGTTAAATTTAAGTTCCCCTGCGCCCAAATCCAAAGGCACACCTCCGTAGGTTTGTACCAGTAAAAAGTAGTCGAACGCACGCATAAAATTAGCTTCAGCAATCAGCGAACCTGGAATAGTATCCGAAGATCCCTTTTTACTGGTATTTACTAATACCGCATTTTGAATAATTCCATTGGCCGTATTGATGTTTGAGAAAACTGTTCCCCATAATATGCTAATAGGGTAAGTAGCTGAATTAAAAGTTGCTGCTCCGGAATAATCCATTGCAGTAAAGTTTCCGTCTGCACTCGCACCCCATGTCGCTTCATCGGTACCTGTTTCGCATGCATTATAATAATAGGCTTGTCCGTATAAATTACGGAGGTTGGCATACAAAGCCGTTACTCCTCCCACAACACCTGCTTGTGTCTGGAAATACCCGGGTGTAAAAATACTGCGTGGGTCTTCATTTAAAAGACTGGAAGAGCATCCCATCAGGAAGATAGTTATGAAGGATGTTCCTAGTAAAGTTTTTATATATTTACTTTTCATCGTTGTTTTTTTTAAAATGTTATATTGATACCCATTAAGTAGTTCTGAGTTGAAGGTGTGTTAGTACCTACGACCAGTGTACGAGAGTTGTACGAAGCCACTGCCTGATTTTGATTACCGTATGAGTTGGTTTCGGGATCCATACCTGATTGATTGTGGTAAGCTGAGAACAATATTAAAGGATTCTGTATAGTGCCGTAAAGCCTCAGTTTTTCAATTCCGGCAATTTTCAACCACCTTTGTTTGAAGTTATAACCAAGTGTAATGGTACGTATCTTCAGATAAGATCCATTGAAATAACCCAGAGTACTGCCATATATTGGATTATCTCCACTTAATGGACCTGCAGGATTTGGATAAAGTGCTTTAGTATTCGTCGGTGTCCAGTAGTCAACATTTATATTCCCCCGACGTCCTGTCATTAAATTAAGATAACTGGCCGATCCGTAAAGGGTACTGACAAGAATACCACCGCCTTGAAAACCACCGACAACAGTCAGGTCAAATCCTTTATAAGCCACACGAGTGTTAAATCCACCCTGAAAATCAGGATCCAGATTCATAACTTGCCGGTCAGCAGGACCAATTGCCCTTGTTGGAGAACCATCAGCGTTGTAAGTGCCTGTATATAAAACCTTAATCATACCTGCTACTCCGCCTGGTTGTAATGTCTGAAGATATTTATAATCTTTATCAGTAGTATTCCAAAGTCCAATTTTCTTGTAATCGTAGATACTATTAATAGATTGACCTACAAACCACCCGTTGGATACATCTTGAGTCTCTCCCGATGTAAGAGCTGTTATCTTGTTTACATTATGATACACATTAGCACCGACTTCCCATGTCCAGCCATTGAAGTTATCCAATATCACACCATTTAGAGATAATTCCAACCCTTTATTTTGGGTTGAACCTACATTGGCAGTATAACTACCTACACCCGTAGTACTGGGAAGATTTACACTCATCAGAAGATTTTTTGTATCCGTTACATAGTACTCTACTGTACCTGACAAGCGATTTTTCAAGAGAGAAAAGTCTAAACCAAAATTATCTGTTATAGAATATTCCCAACCTAATTTAGGATTTGGAAGTGTAGATACATTATACCCCGTGAGGTATGTAGTGCCAAAGTTGTATGGGGAAGTGCTTAACGATCCAAGCGTAGAGTATGGGGTAACAGATTGGTTCGAAGTTTGTCCGTAACCGGCACGTAACTTCAACGCATCAATCCAGGTAATATCTCTCATAAACGATTCTTTATTAATATTCCAACCAACAGATACTGCAGGATAGGTATGCCACTGATATCCGGAAGCCAATCTTGACGAACCATCTGAACGACCGGTAACACTTATCATATAGCGGTCGTCATATGAATACATGATACGTCCCATCCAGGATTCCAGGCCCCATACGGTGTACCCCTGGTTATTAGGATTAACCGTAATGTCGGATGCAGCAGATTGACCTATATTATAAAACTGCAAGTTGTCAGCAGGGATATTTTGTGCAGACATATTTGAACTATTGTAAAAATTTTGCTCAGCAGAGTACATAGCTACTGCGTTCAATCTATGCTTGCCAAAAGCGCGGTCATAGGTCAGCATATTTTCAATAGCCCAGTCAGTATCATAAGAGTTAGTGACACCAGCAGTTGATGGTGTAGTAGCTGTTGAACTCATGACTCCAACCCCTGTATAGGTACCGGCGTTACTAAAGTTGAAATTCGCGCCAATGTTGGTGCGGTACTTTAAGCCTTCTATGCCCGGGATTTTTATTTCTGCATAAAAAGAGTTATAGGATCCTAATGCCTTTTTTTGATCTTTCCAGGTATCTCCTAAATTATCAATTACACTTTTAGTCAGCACAAATCCCTGATCCATTGGCATTTGTATAATCCTTTTTAATGTACCATCAGCGTTATATGGATTAGCAATTGGTGATTGACTTAACACACCGTATATCCCCAGACTAGCTCCATCAGTAACGTTAAAATTAGTGTTTGAAGTAAAGCCAACACGGATATATTTACCTATTTCCTGGTCAACGGAACCGCGGATAGCATAACGGGTGTAGTTTGAACCAGGAATTACAGCTTGATTTGTATAATAATTTGCACCGAACTTGTAACTACCTTTTTCATTACCACCCGAAACATTCAGATCGTGGCTTTGTACTATTGCAGTTGTATAAAACAATGACTGCCAATTGGTATTTACATTGTTGGATTCATCAGCACCGAGTGTTGGATATCTGCCTGATGCTGTACGGAGAGCAACAAATTCGGGTCCATTCATCATAGGATAATAAATAGCATTTCCCTCACCATAATAACCGTTGTAGCTAACTTGTGGTGCTGCTCCTTTTACCCCTTTGTTGGTTGTTATCAATATAACACCGTTGGCACCACGAGAACCGTAAATGGCAGTTGCAGAGGCATCCTTCAGGATATCAATGCTCTTGATATCATCCGGGCTGATGTCACTGATAGATCCTGAGAAAGGTATACCATCCAGTACTATCAACGGGTCATTGTTGGCAGTCAGCGAACGTGTCCCACGGATACGGATTTGCAATGTTGCACCCGGATGGGTATCTGTTTGCTCCAAATCGACCCCGGCAATTCGTCCTTGTAATGCCTCCGTGATATTTGCTGCAGGTATTTCTTTTAATGCGTTTCCACTTATCGAAGCTACTGAACCGGTGACAGCTTCTTTTCGTTGACTACCATATCCTATAACGACAACTTCATTCAATGTTTTGTCTTCGTCCTTTAAAGTGACATTGATGCTGGTTCTTCCGTTGACATCGATCTCTGTTGTTTGATAACCGATATAAGAAAAGCTTAATTTTGAATTTTCGGATGCTTTGATTTCAAAAGCTCCTGAAAGATCGGTAATTGTTCCGGCAGAAGTTCCAACTACCTTAACACTTACTCCAATTAACGATTCGCCGGCTGCATCTTTTACAATTCCCTTTACGGTTATTGATTGTGCAAAGGCACATAGCGGAAATAAAAAAAATAAAAATAAAAAGCTCCAGGGCTTAATTTGTTTTTTGATTTTCATGATTTAATTTCATTTTATTAGATTTTTAATTACTTTGTTTTGATAATTACACAATAATTTTTCAGTCTTTCATTACTTTTTAATTTTAGGGTTTAACAATGATTTATTTTCGTACAAACTTACCTTTAAATAGACTAATTAATTACAACAAGGAGTTCATATTCTTTTCTACCGGTAACATTTTTGGAATTTTTGTTACACAAACTTTGCCCAACGTTACATTTGAAATTTTATTCTTCATTTATATTCAATTTCATTAATCTTTCTGAATTTAATTTTACGATGTTTAAAGTAAATAATATGAAGCATTTAAACCTTAATGTTTAGTTACGAAATTCAATTCTATTAAATATTTGAATAAAACAGAATAAAAAAAAGCAACAAGGAATACTCCTCACTACTTTTCGTTACGATATAGTGTATGTGTTACATTAATTAAAATGATTATCCGCAAAAGCTCTTAAAGTCTCAAAAATATAATTCCTTTGTTTCCTTCGGGCAGGAATTACCAAAATGATAATTGTAGGATTCAACCAGATATCAGAACAAGTTATTGATATTCAAATAAAGTTTTTTTGGTTGATATACTTAAAATATCTTTGTAAATTCTCTGGTTTTAGTAGAATTTTTCTTGTTGTTTTTGGAAATGTGTAGTGAATGTTTTATCTTTGCAATCAATCTCTAAAAAACTTTGTAATCCATGGAGTTCAAAGAGATAGATACGGTTTCGAGTCTTTAAGATCTTCCTTTCCAATAGCGAAACCATCATTAACAACCCGGGATGGATGTTCTGAACCATCAATTCTTCAACCATTTTATTCCATTTTATTTCTTCCTACTTGCTTCAATCCTTCTCCAGTCTAGCTTCAACCTCCGGGGATGTATTAAGTCTCTATCATAGTTATTTCAACTCTCTATCAGGGATGTATCATATTAATATTGATATGATACATCCCTGATAGGGAATACCTATAATTATAGTAAGAATTTAAAGAGTTCCCGGAGGTTGAAGCAAGACTCAAACAAGGCAGAGCGTACCATGGAAGGATGAATTTATAATTGATGAGGTTTTATGTGAAATTGAAAACCAGGGGAAGTGAATTTTGCTGGTGTTTTCTGAATTTTAAAGTACGATGACTTATCAAAAAGATGACTTTTCGTTGAATTGAAGTGACAAATATAGAATAAAATTTGAAAAATCTAAATACTATTGTATTAAAAAAATGATTATCCGCAAAAACTTCTAAAACTTTGAATAATTAATTCTGTAACTTTAGTTTTATAAATACGCAGGAATTGAATGTGAATTAAATCCTTCGGATTTAAAAGATTACTTTGTCTTAGGACACTATGCGGATAATCATAAAAATTAATTAATTCCCTGCTTTCGGTATAGTATTGTGTTGTGTATATTCTTTTGGCGACATTCCGTAAAATTCATGAAACGAATTGGAAAAATGCGATAAATTAGAGAATCCTACAGCATATGCCACTTCAGAAATAGTCAGCTTTTGATGTGTCAACATTTCAGCTGCCTGTTTTAAACGTATTGACCTGATAAAATCACGTGCCGACTGATTGGTAAGTTCTTTCAGCTTTCTATGCATGTGAACCCTGCTCATTCCTACTCCAGCGGCAAGCATTTCGACATTCAATTCAGGTTCTGCAATATTATTATTAATTATTTTCATGATTTTTTCCAGAAGGATTTCATCATTGGATCTTAATACAATTTTTTTAATGAGCGACTGGTTCTCTTCCGAATCAGAAGGCTTTACTTCCAATCGTCCCCTGTTTTCGATCAAATTTGCAATCCTTTTTTTCAACAACTCAACATTAAATGGTTTCACTACATAAGCATCTGCTCCGATTTCAAAACCTTCTGATCTGTCTTCATCGGTCGATTTGGCAGTGAGCAATATAACAGGAATATGATTAATATTAATATTCGACTTAATTTTTTTACACAAAGTGATTCCATCCATATCGGGCATCATGACATCACTGATAACCAGATTGGGCTTTTCTTTCAGAATAAAGTCCAAAGCTTCTTTTCCATTCGAGCATTCATAAATTTTATAAATACCCGAAAGTTCTGAATTTATATAGTGTCTGATTTCATCTTCATCGTCTACAATTAAAATCCTGTAGTTTGTTTTCGATTTTACTTTCATCGTTTCATCAATTTGGGAATCATCATAAATTCCTGCATTCATCAAACTTATTTCAGTTTTCAGAGAGGGTTGCCGTTCACTATTTTCCATTTCCGAATCGCTCAGATGAGCATTTCCCATTGGCATTCGAATTATAAATTCACTTCCCTGGCCCTCTTTTTTATTTCGGGCAACGAGTTTACCGTGTTGCAATTCAGCCAGTGAACGTGCCAAATGAAGTCCTATGCCTGTTCCAAAATTTAATTTTGTCTGATCATTATCAATCTGATAAAAACGTTCAAATATCTTTTCGGTTTTTTCGTCTTCTATTCCTATTCCTGTATCAGAAATGATTATTTCAAAATAATTCTGCAAAACTTCTGTTTCAGCAATATCCATGCCCGTTTGAAGCAGAATGACGATTTCTCCATTTTCAGGTGTAAATTTGAAGGCATTCGAAAGTATATTTAGTAATACCTTATCAAAATTATTTTGATCAATCCATACAGGTAATGCTGTATCTGCGTGTTCAAAAGTTAGCCGGATATTGCGTTTCTTTGACTGATATTCGAAAGTTTGCATTAAATCATCAATAAATCCGACTATATCGGTTTCGTTGAATTTCAGGGACATTAACCCTTTATCTATTTTTCGTACATCCATCAATTGATTGATTAACCTTAATATCCGTTGAGCATTCCGGTACATCATTTGATAAACATGTTGCTTTTCTTTTTCTGTATTCTCTGAGATCAGTTTTTCGAGGGGACTAATTATTAAAGTCATTGGAGTCCTGATTTCATGCGAGATATTGATAAAAAACTGTAACTTGGCCTCATTGATCTGTTCGGCATGTTCACGACGCATCATTTCCTGCTTATGCTTTATCTGATTTAAAATATACTTGGTAATCCCAAAACCAAGCATGAGGAATAAAATAAAATAAAAAGTTTCAGCCCACCACGACAAATACCAGGGAGGTGAGATAATAATCAGTATTTCTTTTTCCGGTGACATATTCTCCTGAATACAAGCCTTCACCTTGAGCTTATAGGTTCCGTAACTTATGTTCGTAAAGTTGATTCGACTAACACCTTGTTCTGTATTCATCCATTGGGAATTCAATCCTTCCATTTTATACCGGTAGGATATCCGTTCAGAATTTCCAAAATCGAAGGTTGAAAATTCCAGACTAAACATATTATCTTTATAAGTCAAATGAATAGTATCCACATCAGATATAAAGCGGCTTATTCTTTGCTTATTCTTATTCCCTGATTTTTCACTTTTCAGTACGGGAACATCTAAAATGTATAACTCGGTAAGATATACTTTCAATTGTTTTCGTACATCGTTAATCTCCTGAGGATAAAAATGAGTTATTCCACTTATCCCTCCAAAAAACATTTCATCATTACCGGCATGAAAAGCAGCACTTTTTGTGAATTCATTTCCTTGCAAACCGTCAAAAGCATAATAATTCACAAATTTATTTTCAGCAACAATCAACTTTGAGATTCCCATGTGTGTGCTTAGCCAAATGTTTCCTTTTACATCTTCCAGAATACCACAGATTACATTACAGGGCATTCCATCAGCCATAGTATATAGTTGGGATTGATTCTTTTTCTTATTAAAACATGCCAGTCCTTCAGTAGTACCTATCCAGATATTGCCTTTATGATCTTCGGCCATTGCATATACAATAGTTCCAGGCAGAATGTTTCCTTTTGTTGTATAGTTTACAATTTCAGTGGTTTTCGGATTTATCTTACAGACTCCCCTAAATGTTCCTATCCAGATAAAACCATCCCGGTCATTTAAAACACAGTTAATACCATCACTCAATATCTTTCCATTATGCCCACCATCATGAGCATAGTGCTGCTTATATGTTTGCGACCTTAAATCAAAAGAATATAAACCTGCACCGTTAGTACCTATCCACAGATTTTTCTGTTTATCTTCAGTTATACACATAACCTTATTACTCAAAAAATTATTCCCTATACTGGGCGAAATCTGATTATAATAAGTGCAGAAGCCATTATTTTTATTAAGCTTTGAAAGCCCGTTTAAATAGGAGCCCAACCAAATATCATAATTGCTATCCTGAAAGATACACATAATTGTGCTGGAAACAGAGTTTATTGCAGTGCGCGAATAATGTTTTACATTTCCTCTTTTTTCAACGCCATAAATTCCGTCATTATCCGTTCCAACCCAAAGAGTATTATCTTTATCTTTCAGTATTGACATGACACAGCTGGAACCTATTATATTTTTATTAAATGATTTATATCCAAGGATTGAAAATTTATTGGGATTATGTGGCGTAAAATAAACTCCTTTTTGAAAAATACCGGTCCATAGGTTTCCGGCTTTATCCTGCAAAACAGAATGTATTTTCAATTTGGAAAAATCGAACAAAGAAGACTGCATTTCAATATTTTCCAACAAATTCTTTTTTGGATTATAGATTTTCATCCCCATGCCATCAGTGCCTACCAACAGTTTTTTTTGTTTGTCAATAAGCAGGCATTTAATAGGAACACCCTGCTGCGAATTAGCGGAAACAATCTGATCAAACCTGTCCGTAGCTCTGTTAAACTTAAAAAGCCCCGAAGTTAATGTGCCTACAAAGATATTTCCCAAATGGTCTTCGCAAATGGCTGAAGTCTGGTTGCTTCCTATCTTATTGGGCGATTTATAACTTTCAAGTTTTTTTGTTGTTGGAGAGTATCTGTTTAAACCCTGATCATCAGATAAAATCCAAAAATCTTTTCGTGAATCCTGGAATACGACAACAAGTGAATTACTGCATAATAATTTTGAAAATTTCGAATCCAACTGATATGAATCTTTATTTGAATTTATTATCAAAAGTCCCTGGTCAGTAGTAATCCAGATTTGGTGTGTATTACTTTCTATAATTGATGTAATATGAGGTTCAATACTTACACCGTTTTTAAAAAGCTTTATTTTTTTAAAAGTATCTTCGGCCCTGTTATAGAGCATCAATCCGTTAATACATCCAACCCAGAAACGTCCTGACGAATCTTCGAAAAGTGTACGGACATAATTATTTATAATTGTGTTGGGATCACCTTTTATACTTTTGTAAATGGTGAATTTTACACCATCATATTTATTTAACCCATCTTCGGTAGCTATCCAGATATAATTCCTTTTGTCCTGGTAAATAGTATTTATCAAACTATTTGACAGTTCTTTATCGGTAGAATAGAAAATGCCTGTCTGGGAAAAACCCTGAACAAAAAATACAGAAATGATAAAAAGCAAGTATGTGCGTGTGTGATTTTTCATGAAGTACCTGAATTTTTTATGGAATGCTTAAAATTCGTACGCGAAGTTACAAAATTAAATATATTTCTCTACCCGATTCTTGAATCATTAACAATTTCACTTTAGTTAACTGGATCATACTCCAAAATTCTTATTACAAATTTGTTAGCTCAGAACTTTGGAAACGAATATATTGAACTCTTTACACAACAAGATACAGAAGATTTTTCTTCATTTTATACAAAGCATCAAAGATTATAATTCAGCAAATATTAATTCCATCAGGAATATTCAGGCTTTAAAATAGAATCGTTTCAGGTAAACCATCATGAAAATTGCATGCAAATTAATGACAGTCAGATCAAACGGTCCAATGAATAGTTAAAATCCTTTGGGCTAAATTCTGTTTAGCCCGGACACTAAAGATCAGAGTCAGGAATTATTTGCACACATCATATGAACTATCCGGGTACTTTCCTTGTTAAATGAATAACCATTTATTTAATACAATCCTATGAGACCAAAAGATGATGAAAAAGTAAACCGGATTTACCGTGCTGCTGTCAAGGTAATCAACCTGAAAGGTTTTCAGGGTTGTTCAATGACTAAAATTGCAACGGAAGCAGATTTATCACCTGCCACAATTTATCTTTATTTCGAGAATAAAGACGACATGCTTGCCAAACTGTTTATTCATGTTAAAGCGAAGATGGGGAACTCCTATTTCGGTTCAGAATCGGATTTATCGCCTTCTAAAAGTTCATTCAGAGCCATTTGGCTTAATCATTACCAGTATATTACCAACAACCAGGATGAGTACGACTTTCTGGAAAACTTTTCAAATTGTCCGTTGATTGACCATATCGGAAATGAATATAAGCATGATTATTGTCCTGTTTTTGAAACTATGTTTGAACAATCCAAAGTAGCAAAACTTATTCAACCGTTGAATAATGATATCATTTACAGCCTGCTTTTTGCCCCGATAAGCCAACTGGTAAAGAAGTCCAATTCATCGGGGAAAAGCTTATCAACGAATGATTTGATTCAGATTTTTGAAGCATCATGGAAAGCAGTCTCTCAATAATTAAAAAATTATTTATTATAAATGAACAATCATTCATTTATAATTGTTATAACAAGATATAAATCAAAAAACATTTTCTAAAAAATAAATTATGACTTTAATAGACAAACTCAACTGGCGCTATGCCACTAAAAGAATGAACGGGACAAAAGTTCCACAGGAAAAAATAGATAGAATTCTGGAAGCAATACGCTTGTCACCCACCTCTTTCGGATTACAACCTTTTAAAGTAATTGTAGTGGAAGATTCTGCCTTACGGGAGAGAATTTTCAATGAAGCCTGTCAGCAACCGCAGATTAAAGAAGCATCCCACATACTAGTCTTTGCAGCCAATAAAAACGTGAGTGCCGCTCAGGTGGATGATTACATGCATCTGATTGCTACAACAAGAAATATACCGGTTGAAACATTGTCGGGTTTTCGTGCTGCATTTGATAGTATTGTTGCAGGAACAGCCGAACAAAATTTCGTATGGACTTCCCGCCAGGCCTATATAGCATTTGGTGTAGGAATCGTTGCCGCCACAAATGAAGATGTAGATGCTACCCCGATGGAAGGATTTAGCACTGAAGCGTTGGATAAAATACTCGGATTAGCCGAACAAAATTTAAGCTCAACCACAATTCTGACGCTGGGTTACCGGGATGAAAAGACGGATAGTTTAATTCATGCTGCTAAGGTGAGAAAGAGTAAAAGCGCCATGTTCGAGTTTATCTAATTCATTACCGGCAGATTTCATTTCTGCCCTTTTAAGGACTCTTCAAAAAACGACAAACGTGAAACAGTTACAATTTATTCAATTACAATTTACAATTGATCTGTAACCGTTTCGTTTTATATTGATTCTATCAATTAACTAAATAATCAACCAGAAACGCGGAACACGGAACACGGAACTTTTCAAACTTTTCAAACTTCAATTAACCAACGGAACGAAGTGACGTCCCGTTTACTGGATTAACCAATTTGTTTCTTATCGTTTTTAGTTCCGCCCATTGAATTAAAAGCTCTCAAGACAATCATTAGAAAAAAAAAACTTAAATAATAATTATATGGAATTACTAGATGCTTTCAAATGGAGATATGCCACTAAAAAATACGATTCTACGAAAAAGGTAGATCAGGTATTAATTGATAAAATTGTAGAAGCAACCCGATTGGCACCCACTTCCTCCGGGCTTCAGCCTTTCGAGGTATTTGTCATTACCAATCAGGAACTGAAAAATAAAATCGCAATCCTCTCCCATGGACAACAAATCGTGGCGGATTGTTCCCACCTGCTGGTATTTGCAGCCTGGGACAATTACACTGAGAAACGTATCGACGGTATATTTGCCCTTACTGCAGCAGGAAGGGAACAGCCCGCTGACCGCTATAAGGAATATACCGACCGTTTGAAAAGCATGTATCTGGACAGGCCTGCCGAAGTTAATTTTGTCCATACTGCCCGTCAGGCTTATATTGCTTTTGGTTTTGCCATAGCCGAAGCTGCAAGCCTGAAAGTAGACGCGACCCCTATGGAAGGATTCCTGAACGAAGAACTTGATAAATTACTCAGGTTAGGCGAAAAAGGATTAAAGAGTGTAACCCTGCTGCCGGTAGGTTATCGTGACGAAGCAAACGATTGGTTGGTTAACCTGAATAAAGTACGACATCCAAAGGAAAAGTTTATTACCGAGATTGCCTGAGAATACCTGGATTTTATATCTCCGGTGGAAAAAACCTCAAAACAAGTCGACTGTTTTGAGGTTTTTCACATCTCCTGACTACGGAATTACATGATCAGTTATTTAAATATGGAAAAACTAATTTATCAAATCTGCTTTTCAAAACTAATTTCAGATTTTCAGATTTCCTGCCTTCATGCTAAATATCATGATGTTACAATGTCAATATCGCAAATTTCACTGTCAAATATATAATAAATTTGTCTTATTTTATCTGCATTTTTTTGATAGTTAGAATTTATCTATCTTGTTGTTCGATCATTGATCGCGGGGACTTAATAATAATCTGTGTAAATTAGTGTAATCTGTGGACAATCTCTTTTAAATTTCTTTCTTTAATTTCTAACATTAATAATTATCTGTGTAAATTTATGTAATCCGTGGATAATCTCTTTTTAATTTCACAACCCACCCTTATTTGCTTATTTTTTAAACAGACCATTTCTCATATCAGAAATAAATGACGACAACTAAATTTGCGGGAAGTCAGGAAGTCTGAATTTATATAGGATCGTTAAAATCAATTTTTCAATTTCGCTCAAATTTATTAACAAATTACGATATTTTATTGGACAAAAGACAACTGTCATTTATTCTAAATTATTGTATTTTGTCATTTTTATTACGACAAATCTGGTTAATATTATTTTAATAGCATCATATTATAGTTAATATACAATAAATATATGATTATTATAGTTATTTTATATTTATATATTTTAAATATACTTGTGAATTATCACTCATTTAACCTGTTTATTTCAGCCGTAAACAGAATTATTTTTACCCGTATGTAGCATTATATATTTTTAAATGTATTTTTTACTACTACTGTGTAGTACTCTTATTTTTATCTTTTTAATAATGAATATTATATGTATCTATTTCCCTGCATTTTATAATAATTATGTTTATATAAGAATATTTACATTCTGCATCAGCATACGATAAAAGTTGTATAATCCATTTAACCGACTATATTTATTACTACATTTACAGCGTTTATACCACAACTATCAGGTTATACATTTATTATACATTTATACATATATTTGTCAGGTAAAATATAAGCAAATATTGCTTATTAAAATTTAATCATTCACTCTCTAAAATACATCAATATGAAAGCTTTAAAAATCGAATCTTTTGTACAGACAGCAACAATTATTTTTACAAGTTATATGTTAATATTGATTACATTAGTTATCATTTTACAAAAATAAGAAACAGACCATTTATTTACTTGTTTTTTT
>Ga0302188_10001093_pt1 | contig 22069 bp, 11 predicted proteins | sample II_Bog_E2_1_FD_198783 | JGI IMG/M metagenome (GOLD analysis project Ga0302188, IMG submission 198783) | Peat permafrost microbial communities from Stordalen Mire near Abisko, Sweden - II_Bog_E2_1 | ecosystem: Environmental > Terrestrial > Soil > Wetlands > Peat | place: Sweden: Abisko...
TTTTATAGCTTATTCAACTAGAGTCGTCCACCATATTTGAGACCCATTGAGAATACACTGTCCAGGATGATTGCATGTCCATTATGTCCTTTTTGTTTCTGGATACTTGTCAACTGAATTCTTAAGTTCATATCGAATAGAAGCCTTCATCATATTTTCGACCTCATTCATCCAATCTTCAACGTTTTTCTAATTAGGATTAACATCCTCAATAAAATTGACTTTCTCTTTCTAAGCTGAAAACATGGCGACAATTTGCTTTTTGTAATTAAACTCAATGGTATTAATATTTTCAAATACTTTTTTCAAGTGAGGCTGCACTGCAGTTGGCTACTTAGTTTGTGAAAGGATTTCAAGGAGATCATCATTAGAAAGGAAGTAAAATCGGGCAAATTTTTCTCTCTTTTTTTCAAGATATTCATTTAAAGATTTTTGAATATGCTCCAATTTTTAGTTTGCTTCTCTGAATTTTTAGAGAAGTCCCTCCGTACAACAAACTTGCATAACATTAGAATATTGCTTAGCCAATGCCATATTACCTTTCCAAATATTATCAACGGTCCTGAATTTTTTGCTTTAGCCTGGAAGTTGCTTTGAGATATCTCCTGAATCGAATATCGGTTGAAGATACATCCAGTTTGATTGGCACTTCATCCATTCCTCCATGACATCAGACACGGTTTTTAGTTTCGTATACCAAGTCATTATTTATTCCTCAAATGGCTTTTTGAAAGCGCTGAACTGAATGACTTGTGTATTGACAATATGTTCATCGAGTGTGGCTTGAATTTAATCATATCCTCGAATAATAAAGGTGTTCGATTTATAAGGGTGCAAATCGAAATTAATTCCATCCCATATTCTCCACATTTCCTTTAACATTGTTTCAATATTATACTATTTCGATGCTTTTTCACCGATTTCCACGCAAGCATCAACATGTTTTATTAGACCCAAACTTAGAATTTTTCTAAAGGTAAATCCTTACTCATCAGGATTAATATTTACCTGAGCTAGTTTAGATACTTCTGACCAGTGCCTTTCTTTCATACCATCTTTTCGAAGAGAAACCATTAAAGGTAGATTTGGCTTAAATTTGTCCATTTATTGTCGAACTTTCTCGCCAATGGCTACAATTTGACTCATTGAACGGTCTTTAAAGTATTTATTTGCAGTAATAATGCTTCTGAAACTTTCTTCCACAAACTTCTATGCGGCATTTGCATCAATTTGATTGAATTGATTGTCCATCCATACATCAATATCGGTGTACCATCTATTTACAATGGACCACAGTGTATTGTAAGGGGTAAACTCTTTAGTAACAGTTTGTAATCTTTGATAGTCAGTTTGCTATCTTCCAAACAGAATTTCTCTTGAGTTGAATTTTCTTGATTGCTAATTCAAAAAATTCAAATTTTGCATGATCTCAGCGCATATTTTAATGATGGTCGAGTGATTGGCGACTGAGTTGTTTGTATGAAAATTTCGAATGATTTTTTCAGTGCTTTAAAAGGTTTTACGATATTTCTATTGCTATTAAAGCATATCGTCTTCGTATTTCCTTTTTTCTTTTTAAATGAGTTCTAGTCTATCTTGAATGAAGTCATATAAATCTTTTGGTTTCTTATAAACAGCCCATCTATTTTAAATTTCATAGGGTTAAAATTTAAACATGTACTCCTCCATCATGATGTATACTTCCGCATTTTTGTTGACTTCCACTTTCATCTTTTCGATTTCGACTGATACTGATCCTTCTAGATAGTCTTTTAATTCACTAGATTCTTCAATATTGGCTGTGGGTTTTTTGATTTTATTCTAAATTTCTTTAAATCCTTCAAGTTGTTCCACAGTCGACTTGATGACTTTTTTGGAGATAACCTTGATTAAACCCTGAGCTATTTTATTATATTTATTAGCCATATAATCACAAATCTATTTTGTTTCAATTTCAAACATACCCACTTGTATCTTTTCAACAATTTATTTTCGGATCTATTTTTATCTCTTTTTATTCACCTCAATTTCTTCTTTAATCTCCCTTATTTACTTTGTTTCGTCTTGCTCAATTTTTTCAAGCTATTTTTGCAGATTAAGCAGTAAGAATTGTTTATATTGAGAATATTTTGACAGATAAGTAAAAAGGGGGTCTGTTATGGAACTTAGATCTTTTTTAAATTGATCAAATAACTACCAAATCCATAAATTTTCATCTTCAACATTAACTCCTGGACGAATCTCGAGAGGACTTGGTCTTGCCGACGGTAATTGAGTTATTTTTATCTTCCCTTTCACTATCTGATAATTTTCATAACGAGGTAAAAACCTTGATTCAAGGTCAAAAATATTATCCAAATCCGCGAGCAGCTTGATAAAGTAAGAGGCGAACAACTCATAAAACTCTTTTGGAGAAAGAGTAAAAGTAAAATCATCCTCAGTTTGATTAATCTTTAGCATAATACAGAAGAGAGGAATTTATTTTTTGAGGATGTGATGTGTAGTATGCTTATATTTTAAGAGATCGTCAGTTGTGATTTCAGTCGACTATTTATCGTATATATTTTTGACGAATCCAGCTGATTCTATTTCAATTCTATCGGGAAGATACGCAGCTATCATCCTATAAAGTCCATAATAATTGTTTTTTAAGCATTCGATAAGGGCATCTTTCATCATGTGTTGAACCAACTACAAAAGTCTTCTAAATCTATCCTCGTCGAGTATTACACATTTGTTATCTTTACCAATTTTAAGATGCTTCTTTATTGCTTCGTGAATTCTCGTAGGAAAAGTATCGATTATTTTGCGTACTCCTTTATGAATATAACTTTCTTGAGCGTGCTTAAAATCTTAAAGCTTTGTATATCCTGATACAAAGTTAGTGTCAAAAAACTAGACACCCTTTAATTATAAGCATTCATGTTTGATAGCATCTAGGGCATTAATTACCTCTTTTAGACTATAAAGTGATGCTAATCCGAAGGCCTTGAATTTTTAATCAAATGTTTTAGAGTCATTTTTAATTATTTTACCAAGACTAAGGACTACTATTTACTTTTCTCTTTTTAGTTGAATGCGTCCAAAATAAGGAATTTCTTTCTTTTTCTTAAAATCTAGCTTTAACTCTTTAGAAAACATTTTATGTGAGTCTCCATTACTAACTAGATGCTTTCTAAAAAGTACTTAATTCTGAAGTTTAGTGAAAGCAGTGTTCATTTCTTACATCAAGGGGTCTATTTGCGCTTTATCAAAAGGACAGGCAACTTTGTTTAGCACAGCAGTCTGAATTTGAGTCTATAGACCATTTATATCATCAAGAGGCATATTGTCAACGTAATAGTTATATCGAAGTAAATTATCCATTAACTTTCTCAATTAGGTCCCCTTGATTATCTTAGTGAGCCAATGAGATAGATTTTATTCTGGAAAAAAAACTTCCCATCTGCTGAGCAGCACATATCCAATCTAATTTTTATACCAAAATCCAACTTCTTCTTTATTTTATTTAGATTTTAACTTTTGCATATTTTTTTAATTTTCTGTTTATTTCTTCACTTAGTCATCAATAAGAATAACTTATTCAAACTTAAAGGTCTATTTGTCAAATTTCAAAGCTGGAATTGTTTTATGTGTTTTTAATTTCGCAAGCCAGACTTAAGTCGAAATAAAATCGTACTCCGATGAACAAAAAGGATCGAGAGGTAGATAGTCATTTTCTGCCAACAGAGCTTTTAAATCTATCTTCTTTTATATGAGAAGGGCCTATAGATTGTGCTCTTGTTTTTCGCTTTTACGTAGTCGCAAAGGTTTTGGCGGTGATTTAGTCAGATCATAGGGCTTAAATGGCGACTAATATAAGGTAATAAGTACTTTCACCTCCTTAATAGGACTATTAACAATTTGTGATTCATTTTTTTTGGAGAGATATTTCTCTTTGGCAAATAGTTGTCCCCTCAACGGTCGATGATGGCTTCCTGAACTAAAGGTTTTATCGGAAGGAATTAACTAATTTATTGGTTATTTACCTTCATGGGTTTTCCATAAGCATCGAACTAGTAATCAGATCCAGAGACTGAATCTTTTCTTGGGTCTGCCATTATTCAATATAAGTTATAAAAAAGAGTGACTATAAATGATTTGAATTTCAAGTTCAAAGCAAAAAATATCAAAATCAATAATTTATGTAAAATTAGCCCTCGAAAAGCTATCAATATTTTTAATTGCAATTTATTTGCTTTTTAATAATAATATAATGAAAGGAGTGACATCTTAAGATAATCTCTCCGCCTATTTTATGCGGCAACGCCCTAAAATTGACGTGGTGGATATCACCGAGCTGAATAAAAAAATAAAATCGATAAAGACAGCTTTAAAAATAGCAGAAAGACACAATGAGTAGCTGCATACAAAGATAAAGCATTTGAAATAAAACCACCAGTTTGAATTAGTTACGATTCAAACTGAATGTCAAAAATACAAATAATTATATAGTATGCTGGTGGAGAATTACGAGCTTAAAAATTTATAGGTGAAGTAGTATAAGAAAAAGATAAAAAGATTGTAAGTTGAACATATGAAGAACAATAATTTATAATAGATTGAAATAATGGATGAAGAAAATCGTGAGTTTAAGGATACAATTATGAGGCAGTCTAAAGATCTAGTTAAATTGAAAGAATAAAATAACATATTGTATTAACAGGTCTATTAAAAAAGTGCCAAAATTCAGTAATTTTAGAATTTTATAGCCAAAAATTATGTAGGATCCAATCGGGTAACAATGTATTCATGTAGATGGATTCCAAGGATAAATCAATATTAAGTAATATGAGAATGGCCCTGGAATCTAATAGCGATGAGTTTTAAAAGATTATTCATTAAAAATAAAAATTATTAAGCCTAAAAGCAGAACTAGAAAAGGACAATAACGATCTTCTGATAAAACAAGCAAAAATGAGTACTGAGCTTGAATACTAAAAGAAATCCAATCAATAATTAAAAGAACGACTCTCCAAGCAATAAAAAGAGATAGATAAATTGTAAGCGGAGAACAGAAATACTAATCAAAGGTATAGCTAATTACTAACTGTAAGATAAATGTTATTTAGTTCAGTCTCGATCTGCAAAGGGATTTCTAAAAATAATTGCATACGATTGCAAAGTAACTTAATAGGGAGGAAAGCATTAAAGCCGGTTGATACTCACGTACTATAACTCATATAATATCAGTTATTTCAATTTATCAATAGCCATCAAATAGTTTCGCTACTTCATCTTTAGGTTGCATAGGACGTGTAGGTTACGTAGCTCTTCAGCGAATTGGGAGTTGCCTTTTTGAGGTGATTATTTAACCTTTCTTTCAGTTCTTAATACTAGAATTGGTACATTTTTATATTATGTGCTTCCTTTAGACAATCTTGCCCAGTAGCTCATGCCTTGCGTCTTTGCTTAATCCTAGGGTCCCTTTATCTCCATAAGATTTTGAAGCCTCAGATTTAATTCTATTGCTTGAAAGTCTTGCACCAGACCTATCATAACTATCTAACTTCCTCTTTTTTGAGTTTTTGTTAACTGATTCTCTATTTTGAGAGTTATTATTCGAATAGGTAAATATACTACTTTTGTTTTCATTTTAATATTTCGAAATTGAACTTATTACATGATAGCTTTGATGAATTCCCTTTTTTTCGTAATGGAGCATGTGATTAATTTCCTCTATGCACTTACTCATTCTATTTAATTTAGCAGCCTGCTCTGTGATAATTTTATTATCCTTTGCCTGAAGATTGAATTGTCTTCGAATCAATTTTTAAAGCCCATCTAACCGCGCATGCAAAGATTGGCCAGTATTGGGGCAATAATTTTCCTTGTTTGAAATGAGTTCAGATTAATCACAAAAAGAATAGTTATATTCGGTGATGGGATTCTTATTTTTTATGAAATTGATTTTGCTCATGGATCTAACAGATAATTATATGAGTATTCTTATGAAGTATAGATAATTTATCATGTAAAACAAACTATCATTTTTTATTAGTTAGGAAAAAAGATTTGCTATCTTCCGCGCAGTTTTAATAAAAAGGCTATTCTTAGTACATCCCATTTAGCTGTTTCTAACTCAGAAAAAAAATACGTCGTAATTATCGATGAAGGTTAACTCATTACTAACCTTTTTTAAATAATTTTGCTTAGCAATCACCAACTGCATCTCGCTTATTTTTTGGCGCCGATGATGGAGATCACTTTCTCCTGTTTTGATCCTTTAAAAACTTTAGCGAGCTGCTTCAAAATGTTTTTCTCTACTTTTCGATAGCTTTTGCTTTAATTGCTAAATTATCTGATATGATACCTGTTTTTAGGATTTATTCTTTGTGTATAAATGTATTTGTGTTTCCTCTATCTAATTTTTTATAAGTAAACTTCGAATCTCCTGATTAAGCTTCATCGTTTTTGCTCTTTATCTGAGGTCATTTTTGTAAATGTCTTAATTTTTCTTTTTCTCTTCCAGCAATTTTTGCTCAAAAAGATTCAATTTTCTATTCTCATACAAATTAAGAAATTGCACTTTCATCTTTTGGGACTCTCGATACTGCTGATTTATCATTTTTTTGCTTTCGTTATATCGAGCTAAAGTCATCTGATACTATAATTATAAATTTTTAATGTCTTGTTTATAGGTTTTGATCTTAACTACGGGATTTACTTCTGGATCAAGAATGAGTTGTTCGTGTGTGAGTTTTTTATTTCTAGAGATATATGATGTTTTGGGTCGAACATTGGTGGATTGAGTGAGAAAAGTGGTCTACGTTGATTTTTAATTTTTCATGCCTGTTTTATTTAATTTATTAATCATGAATCACTATCAATTAATTTATACTATCGCTTTCCATGGACAATAGATTAAGTTATAAAAATTAAAAATATCAATTATATTGAAAGCTATCGTTCACTGTGTGATGCGAATTGGATCGATTCTTTTAATTTTTCAATTCCAGTCTATCAAATCTTTACACAATTTGGAAGTCAATACCTGAAAGAGATTGTTAAAACAATTATTTAATTTTTAATGAGTGGTTCTATGACAAATTAAGTTGTTGGTGTTCTTTTTATTGGTAAATTTTAATTAATTTATAAAAGTCCTCCACTGATTCATAGAAATTATGTTGATTAGGTGATCCGAGGATTGCTAAAAGCTGATTATGTAGAGATAAACTATGCTAAGTATGTTAGTCAAATATTCTATTGTATATTTACTCAAGTTTGTCACCGTTGGGTGAAAAAATTTACTAATCAGGGATATGATGAAGTTATTTTTATTTTTATTTAATAATCTAATTAAATGTAAGATTAGCCTATAGCCTAGTTTGAGAGTGATTAATTATATCACTTACTTCTTGTTTTGACAGACGAGATGCCAACTCATTTAGATATTCAACCAATTTTTATTCTTCCTCGATTTTTAAGATGTCAGCAACCAATGACTTTTCCTCGTTGAGAAAGTTCAAACAATCTTCAAAGCGCTCATCTAATATTGACTGAATAATGTATTTCAAATCCTCAAGTTGTTTATTTCCTAAAATGTTGCTAAAGTGTTGTAACTGTTCTTTTTCTAAATTGATCAAAGCCTCGAGGGGATTATCTTCTTTTGTATTTTTTATGTTCTCAACGTTTCGATCTTCTTTTAATTTTAACGGTAGTAATGGCGATTGATCTTGAAATTTAGTCAATAATTGTTGAATATTTTTCACTTTATTAAAAAGATAAGGATTTTCTTGATAATTAGTTCTAATCTCGTCCATAATAATAATTACTTCTTGTTCAGTGACCGAATATAATTGCTGATATCCTCGCAATTAATTATCTTTTATGAGAAGTTCATCCCGCATGCTATGCAGTTTCCTTACGATTTATTTGTAGTTAATTTTTAATTGATTGATGTCAATTGACTAAGAGTTAAATCCCTATCCCAATTATCCCAATGGGATTATTATTGAAGAACCCTTTTCTTCATTGATGTCTTCTTTTATTTAATGCAGAGTATTTTTGCGTAATGAATAAATATTAAATTGATCCTATGATTCGATTAACTTTTATTGGCTCAGTTTTTCATTTTGTGTTTGCTCTAACAAATTCAAATAGTCCCCAATCTTCTTTCTACTTTAACTTTGTTAGCCATACTAATCCTGCTATTGCTGATATTACAATATATCCTTGACTAAGGCAATGAGTTAAAGCTCAGATCTTTCGAAATGATTTTTCATTTCCTTATCATTACTTTTAATAGTTTCTTAAATTTACGATAGTTTCGTTAAGAAACCAACCTTATTCCTCTCTTTTAACAAAAGTGAGGTTTATTATATTTTCTATTGGATATCACTCACCTATCTTTAGAGCTCATCAATCTGCACGAGGCATTTCTTTAAAAATTGAATAAAAAATTTATCGTCGGAGATATTTCCATTTTTCATGCGCATAATTCCTTCACTCAGATCCAAACCCTCATAGTTTCTATCAATATCTAAATATCTGTTTCTATCTAAGTCGGATTTAATTTAATTAAACTAAAAGTCAGAAGATGGAAGTTCAGAATCGCCGTTATCTGATTTCTTGGAATCATATTAAGATTAATTTTCTTCTTATAAGATATATAAAGGATTGTCATCCTCTTTAGCATTCATACTTTCTTAAATTTTATTAATTCTCTCCTCTAATATACGCATATATGTTTTTTTATCAGAAATTTCTGCCTCATTTTTCATTTTTTAAAATAAAGTTTGCTCAAGCAATTTTTATGTTTATTTGAACTTTTTTTCTATATTTTCGAGGTATTATAATTTTTTTTCGAGAAAAGTACAGTTTTGACGTTGAGCTTAGATCTCTTCATGAACAATATGATTTTCCTACTGCAGCTATAAAATTGTCTGTTAGTGGCCTCGGTACATCGTGTTTTCTTTTTCAAATTTGCATAAAATAACATTAAATAACTTCTAAAGACTAGAATTAGCCAACAATATTTTGACTTCTTCTCCTCTCTCAGCAAAAGAAGGGTCTTTAGAAGAATTTTCTATGAAATCACATATTAATGTAATCTTATCAGCCTAGCTAAACTTTTTTTATTATTCACGATGCTTTTGAGAATAAATACTACTACTCTTGGAATGCGTAGATGATTTCAAATTAGCCTCTGCTTCGAGATGATTCACATACGCTTCGAGATATTCAATTTTTAACTTCATTTTTTAAGACTCACTTTCCCTTTCTCCTTATTTTTTATCATTTTGATTCTATGAATGCTTATGATCCAAATGATTTGTTTTTTGGCATTGATCTTCAAGTTAAGCTATATATGCTTCTGCCGATTATAATTTTAGTTTTGCCGACTCGAGTTAAGCGTACAAATTTTGACTTCTTTGACTATTAAATATATTGCTCCGTCCTGGAAAGCTATCACTGGAAGTGACTATATTTTTATTGGATAAAGGTTCATCCTTTCCAATCAATCCTTAAAACTTTTCTCGTAATTATCTCTAAACGTTAACTTTTTCTCTTAGGTGTGCCTGCAAAGCTTGTTCTCGTTACTTTAACTCCAGATTGGATTCTGTTAGTTTGTTTATTTATGTAAAAGCTTTGATAAGTTGTGTATTATTGACTGAGGATGAAACCTATGATTTGGCATTATGACTTTAAGAATTTTTATTAATTTTTTCTATTATTTCGTGACTCTCAAATAATTCATTACTTTTAAACATAATGTCCCTTCTAAGATTTTGTACGGTTTCAGATAATTAGTAATTTCTTTAAGTTAGCTAGAAATTGATTGTTTTCAAGCTTTTCAATTCGACCTGCAACATTTAAATTTGTTCCTAATATTCATTGATATAAAGCCGTTGTTTCTGACTGCTGCTCAGCCATTAATTCTTTTACTCTTCAATGCTTTCAAAGTTAGTTCTCATCTGTTTAAGCTCATCTTTTAACTTATAAGAATATTCTCTCAATTTCTTTATTTCCTCTTCCTTCGCTATAATTAAATCATTTTTTATATCAAATTATTTAAGTTTTTATTGATGAAAATAGTTATCCTTTTGAGTCTATTCTAACAATTGCTTATAATCCGCTACCTCTCTACTAAATTTGTTTATTTTGAGATCATACTCCTCTTTAATTGTTTAAATTTATGATTGGCTTTGTTCGATAGTTGACTGCATCTGCTTTATGCGAGCCTCATATCTATCCACTGCAGTCTTATGTTTGGTCTGCATGTTAGATATTTCGGTTTTAGCTTCATCAACTTTGCTTAACTAAAGACGCAACTGAGTGATCTCTTACTACAGCAAAACGTTCTCCACTTTGATTCCCTTGCATTCATTAGTTAGTAGCATAATGGCTTCCTCTAATTGATTTTTTTCCTCCGTAAGTTCAAAGAGTTTCTCCTGAATTTGGTCTGTTCCTTCGGTTAGTATACTTCTGGTTGCCAACTGAATATCGATCCTCGACTCGTATGGCAAGTAGGCTTTGCTGTCGTAGATATATCGCGACTCGTTTTTAAGTCTATCAATCAGTATGTTCAGTTCATTATTAGCCTCAATCAATGATTGCTTTTCTTTTTATATCGTCTTGTTTAACGAAGCGAGGCTTTATAACTTAATGCAGAGCTAACTATTGGTAGATTTTTATTTTGAGAGAAGTTATTGTAAAATAGTGATTTCACGCTCAAATGATGCTGCTCTTTAAATGAAATTGCTTTATTACTCCTTTTACTTCTATTTTGGTAACTTTGCATAAATCATAAACTTTGACATATTATGATTCGTTGCTTTCTTCGTTGTTCCTTCCTCATAAGATTATTATTGTCGTAGTTAATTTATATTATGTATATTTCCTTCTTCGGAAAATAGTGTGTTTGCTCTATTCTCATTTAATATCTTAGCATTAAGATTATTACTAACAGACTCTAATTTATCCTGAGATAGGATATCCGTTGGGCGTTCTATCATCATGGTCCTTGGCCTATTTGGTCTCCTTTTCATATTGCTTCTCTATATACTATTGTTAAGGGAATTGATTTAACCTTTTATTTGGTTAATTTATTCTGTCTTTCTCTCCATATCTTTATTATTCGAGTACTTTTAATATTCAATCACCTCGATATAATTCTCAGCTTCATGAAGCTTTTCCTCAAGGAGTTGCTTATCCCTAACTTGCTCCACTAACATTTGATTTTCCTCCTGCAATTCTTCAAACAAATCTTGAAAATGTTTTTTCTCAGAAATGATGACAAAAGCTTCTCTGATTTTTTCTTAATTTTCCTCTTTTAGAATTTCTAATTCTTGTAATTTGAGGGAATTCTGTTCTTCTAATTTCTAAAAGATCTAAATTTGTTTTTTAAGTCTGCAATTAGTTTCAATAACATCATTTATATCTTTGACGTACTTTTCTTCTTGAGATGATAGTTGGTCCATTACTTCGGCTAACTCTTTTTTTAGGTTGTTCTATCTTTACTGCCATCTTTATTTGAGTTAAAGCATTGCGCCTTCTTGTCTATCGATAATTTCTTGAAGATTAGATATAGTCTTTTATAATTTTTGAGAATTAGTACTTTATTATTCTTCTATTCTAAGGGCTTGCTCGCGAGCTTATTACAATTATCGAGAGAGATCAATTATATTATTATTCTTTTCCTGCAACTAATAGCTAATTTTCTTCCATTTTGTATTCAATTCTTCTATATTCATCCTCAACTAAGTTTCTCTTTACTCGCTGAGCATTTTTTATTATTTCCATTTGGATTATTAAATTAATATCTACTCTTTCATCTTCTATATGACCTGAGATAGATCTACGACCTTGGTATTTAAATTCTCATTAATTTATGCTAATTGTTCATACTCTTCGTCATTAGCTTGCCTTTGTCTCATGAGTTCAACTTCTGCCATCGACATTTCTTTCACGCTTACCCAGCGATCCTCATGATTTTAACTTATGGCGTTGGTTGACAATAAAATTACTTGATTGGTTACATGACTTCGAGCAATACCGATACTTTTTTCGCTTTAGTGATTATCTACATTGTGGCCAAATTGACGTTGATTCTCTTTTAATGTGAACTATAGCTGCTATATTTTAATCTTAAGCTTGCCACATTATTAATTTTCATTTTTCTGCTGTAATACTTAACTTTGATACTGTCGGATCTGAGTCTCCTGCCAATCAGAATATGTGCTGATATGATGAATTTTCTCTTATCTTTTGTTGATCTCTTGCTTTAATTCAATATTGGCTTCAGTCAATTCCGTAATCCTTTTGCTTTTTTCCTTTAACCTCTCTTTATAATTGATGATTTTAAGCTTACTCTCCCTGACAATGGCTGCGATTTTAATTTAATTAGAGCGATATGTTTAAATATCCTCTCTTAAATGTTCTATACTACTTTTGAGATGTCTGTTTTATAGGAGTATCTTCATACGAATTTAACAGCTTGTTTTATCATTGCTCAAGTTGCTGTTCTCATAACTTTTTTCATTAGGAGGGCGCTTTATCGTTATATTCTGATTTGTTTCTTTGCCATCTTTAAACTGCAGCATCATTTATGACTTAAAATGTTCATTCACGATCTTAATATGTTACTGAAATAATTAGGGTGTTAAATCTCCAATTTCGTTCTTTAAGCCAATATATTGTGAAGGCTATAATTATTGTTTTTTATGCTCCATTTTTAATTCAAGGTCTTATCTTACCAATGGAATAAAAAAATCCTTTTTTTCTGGTTCATCCATTAAGAATGCAATTTTTATTATAAAAACAGAGAAACATTTAAAATTGCCACCAAGTCAAAGAAAAGAAGAAAAAGTGCCAATGTATTTATCATTTAAACTGTTGATAATTATTTGATATTTACGAATGGATGAAAATTATTAAGATTAAGAACCGCAAAATGCGTCTGAGGAAGTCCCCGAATTCGATTATGAAGCAAGAGAACCGCTGCAGCTTGATAGACTTATTCACTCACTATTGGTCGAGTCTTCAAAGACAAGAAGCATCATTCCGGATTGCCTGATTCGCAAGGTTTGCGAAACCGTGGGTCTTGAGTGCAACGAGGAAGGGTTCTATAATCTGCTTGGAGCAATGGCCGAATTCACTCTCCATGATACTGTTCAGAGCATAAAAATGTTGCCTGAGACAGGAAAGGCCAAAGTACTGAGCACTACATAAGTGAAGAAAACTCTATAATCTGAAGGGATCTTTTTGGGCACTCCTCGCATTATTCCAGAAATGGGTATTTCACAAACAGAGCAGGAGTTATATCACTAATAAGAATGATTTTATTTCTTCCCTAAATCACTGTTTAATGCGATGAAAAACAAGTACATGAAATCGTATTCTTTAAAAGTGTTCAAGAATGACTTTTTTATAAATAAAATAATTGCGCACTTTTATAAAATGAGAAAGTAATGCTTTCATTGAAATTTATAAACTTATTTATATATGAGTGCTCCAACCAAAACATTTTAATTTAAGCCTTCCTCAACATATGGTTCATCAAAACTAATTAAAAAATGTGTTACAGAAAGAAGTTTACAGGAAAGATAAGGCCAAGATCTGATATTTCTATCATAAGAGACAATTCATCAAAATATTCAAAGTATATAAGCTCAACGCATCAGATTATTAAAGAAAAAAGAACAAATATCTCAACAAATTCAAAAAGCAATTCAGAGGAAAGCGCATTTGGATAAATACGAAAACAAATGGAGATAAGAGGTAAGAGAAGAGTTAAGAGATAGGTTATGGAAGTTGAAGAATAAGCTCAACAAATTACAACAACCAGATGAACCTGCTTATTAAATGGTTAGAAAAGAACAAACATAATATTATTAGCAAGAGATAAAGTAAATAAACCGAAAATTAAATTAAAACAGTGAACATGGTCTAAATTATAAACTGGATGTTTCTCCTTGGAAATTGGAGGTTGATTACATTAACAAGGAATATAAGCAGCTCATAATCGACAGGTAAATTATCGAATGTACAATTGAAACACTGGAAAAGCAATTAATCATATATTAAGAAGAATTGTAAATAAGATTCTCAACCAAAGCTTTATTAAAACGAATGCATTGATCAATCAACATTATTCTGAACTCTTTCAACAAAATTTAAATTGAATACATTGTTTTTGTCTATGCTCGTCGTAAAAATGCTAATCATTTAACAGCAATTATTAATGAATTTCTGAATTGATGCCAATATCAAGCTAAAGATGATTGGTATAAGGCTTTTTTGAGAGCAGCAGTTCTATATTAGAATGAAAATATTTAACATTTTATCGCCAATTATTATACATGAGTTTACTTTTAAAAGCTCAACTATTATATAATAGTTTTTAGTGCTTTTCTTTTGCTTTGTTATGAATCATTTTGACAATTGATTGCTTTAATTAGCATTGTGACCTAATCCAAGTATATTTGTAAGGATTGATTAAATTTGATTCCTCTCCTCCACAGTGCAGTGAAACCCTCTCTAGTTTTATGGTGGGTTTAAAAATACCAGATTTTTATTGAAGCATTAAATATATTTGTTTCAACTATTTCTATGACTAATCTCCTCTCGCAGCCATCTTTTTGTTCTCTTTATTCTATTCTCAAGCCTAATCATTTTCTCGCAACTCGCAAAGTATTCGAAGCCGTACCTGGCACTTCATATTATTTATCCACCCAGCACGAGCCATCTATCAGGAGATATAAAATGGTTTCTGTTTCCTTAGAAGCTGATCTAAAGATGAATGAATGGCGTTGCAAAAATACAACTTCTATTGCTCATGCTTACTGCTTACAATTGCTTCCCCCGGATTGGCATAGACAACAGTAGTATGAAATCTTCATTGAACATTTAGAAGTCAAACTGGCAGATATGAGCAAAATGATTTTGCCAGAAAGTTTGTATATCCTTTTACATAGCCTGACTGCTGTTAAATAATTGCTTCTCAAATTTTAGGAAGTCACCATCAATGAACAAAGCATCGGGCTCAATAGTTTAGGAAAATGCGTTTTATGGTTAAACTCACGTCTCGAGCTTAATTTATGCTAGGAAAGACAAGAAAAATTGAAAAATGAAGGAGACATCATAGATAAGATGATTCATTTAATCTTATAAAAAAGTGAGCCAGCTTGTAAACAGATATTATTGAAAATATTATAGCAAACAAAAAGCCTCAAAGGCCAAACCTTTGAGTTGGCTAAGGACTTACTCTTGGAGGTTGCCCGTATAAATAGAGTTAAAATACCCTAACATTTAAGATATATGGTAAATCAACGTAAAATTTTAACAGATTTAAAGAATTTATAGAGTAAGAAAAAACCAAAAAATATGATAAGAAATAAGTTTAAAAGTTTTATTTCAGATTCAAAAAAACCGCCTTCATAAACCCATTAAAGATAATTAACACGTAAACATTCTCAAGGGACATTCGAGAATTCTTTTCAGAAAACACGTTTATGTACACAGAATTTTCTTTTTGAATTGAGAAGGAAATCTGATCTTACCGAAACTACCAAAACTTTAAAACCCAAATACCTAAAATCCAGTCCTTCATTCCTTAGCACAAATAAATCATGGAAGGATAATAGCGGTAAAACTCTAATGAGAGTGATGTCAAACAATGAATTTGAATCGAAATAACTGGCAAAATGTAAAAGTAATCTGCAGGAGTGTATTAATATTATTAACAATATTAAACCTTCCCCTTCAACACGATCCATCAATTCTCCAATGATCTCAGGCTTTGATTCACAAAAGGAGTATGCTTTTAATTTTAACATGTCCTTTTCTAAGCACTCTGGTCAAAATATTTCAAATATATTGGCTTAGAATCGTGAGTTTAAGGTCTGTGATTCATTGATAGACTCTTTACCATGTAAAATAGTGGAAAATATCGGTCCTTAAGAGTCGCTGGATAATTCTCCAGTGAGAGGGAAGAATATAAAATCGATTTAAAGTATAGAAAGTCAAACAATTATAGGAAGTCAAAGAGTAGAAGAAGTCATAAAATTGAATAAATGGAAGAAAACAGTGGATGGCCTATTATATGTAAAACCCGCTATGAATACGAGTATAATTGAGGGTCTCGATATAAGTGACTATCTCCAGGATGTTCAATTAGACAAACTGGATCAACTTCACAGACAAATGGCAGTTAGTCAAGTCCCTGTGGAAGTTTAAGGGGAGTCTTAATGATAATTGAATTATTTTAGTGGCCCATTTTTTGATATCATGATGAGGTTTACAAATTAATATTAAAATGGGATAAATTTATTATAATTATAAGAGAAAATATAAAAAATGTCGACTGCAAACGATAGAAAACCCATTAGATTAGCACCATAAGTCAATAAAATTATCTTCGTAAGGAATTTGCCCTATAAAATAACGAGCGAGGAAATGTATGATGTGTTTGGGAGATTTGGAGCCATTCGTCAAATCCGAAAGGGCAAAACTGGAGACAAAAAAGGAACCGCTTTTATTGTATATGAGGACATTTTCGATGCCAAATAGGCTGTGTAAAATTTAAATGGTTTTAACGTTGGGGGTCGATACTTAGTTGCCCTTTATTACAGTGCTAAACGAGTTCAGCAAATCAAATAAATGAGCAAAGAGTGAATGATAATTATTTAATTGATGTATAAACTCTTATATAAATTATCTCTATTTCTAATTTAAATTATTTCTTTTGAAATTGGTTATCCAAATAACTGGTATTATCCAAAACATAATAAACTTAAAATAAACAAATTTCCACTCTTATTTAGTTTGTCACTTATTATCTATGAAAATATCTAACGATCAAGAATTTGGAGCATTAGTGGCTTTGGTTCGGTCTGTCTTACTCGAACAATTTTGAATTCTTTCTTTCTGAAGCAATTGAGACATTCTGAAATCTTTTCTCTCATCGTACTGCCCAAATTAAGAAGGAGCTCGATAGCTTCCAGGTCCAGGGGCTAAATTATTGACAAATTACTGAAAGATCTTCTTGCTGAAATGTCTGTGAAGGACAATCTCCTTCCATCCATAAAGGTTCTCTTTCCTGCAGACACATCTCTAGAAAGAACATAGATTCCCTCCCCAGATAAATTGTTTTGAGGATTATAAATTCCTGGACCAGGCACGTCACTGACTGCATTAATTTAACCTTACCCGATTTGTGAAATCTCCTTGAGCGAGGCGGGTTAAAAACCTTAGCTTTTGAATTTCTATGATGGCTGAGGTGATATTGTCCCATTGGATTATGTTCAATCGCTTATTTATTGACGTATGTTCCTGGACCTGGAACTATTTTTATTGTTGTTTGAGGAAAAACTAGGTAATCTCAATTTTACGCTCAGAGGTAACTCTAGAGTGCAACGACCATTTAGGGCTCTCATTATATCTGTACTCTTCATACCTTCCTGGACCTGGCATTTTGCATGGCTCCAGCTGGATATAACTCATGGGTGCGATTTCCTAAATAAGGTAATTTTGACCTATCTTGAAAACAGGGGCGTAAATCCTTTCGAATGCTACTAATTGGTCTCAACAAAGCTCTTTAAATCGTAAGTATTAGGTGGCGGGACGACGTGGAGTGGATTTTTGTCAAACTATAAATCTGTCTTTTTCCCGATTCCGAAACCTACGTTCATTAGTCGCTTACCTGCTCTTCTATTTTGGTTTTCCTTAACTCCTGGAATGTTATAGAAAGTATCACAGCTGAATTACAGGAAACTTACTAAAATTTTGATCTTTTGAAGCGGGAGTCTTTGGCAAAAGTCCAGTTGTTTTTTGCTGTGGAGTTGTTGATGGGGGAGTGGAGGATGGCAGAGGCGTCCATGCATGAAAAGAGTTCGGAAGGGCTGCTCATAAATATCAAATAAAATATTGAGAAATAATTATATTTTACATTCAATGAGAAGCTTTAAATTTGTAAATAAGGGCTTGATAATAGTAAAGTTATTAAATAACCAATAAAATTTACTGATCAATTTCATACCATTCGATATCAGTAATAATTCTGATATTGGGTAGGTCAATGCCATTCATGCAAAGATTATGATTGAAGGTTAAAATTTGATTCATTTTAGCAGATCATTATTAATTTAGAATAATTGTAGGCAGTTAATGGCTTATTCTTGCTAAAAAGTTTTGTATTTCTATATTTAGAATATACACTTGTATTATTAATCATGATTTCTATTGCCCATAGTTCCAAGCTCTTCGGATAATCGCAGCATCCTCCTTCTACCTATGCTTAGTATCTGCAACAGCAACTGCAAATACAGCAAATTGAATAATCTCCATAAATAATTCCCATTCCCATCATCTCAAAGCAACGAGTTTCCGAACGTCTGCTGTAAAATAAAATACGAAGAATTGAGATTAATTTTCAGAGAGAGCAATCTAAATAAAATTTATTACAGAAACGAAAAGAGAAGTAACGATAAATCAGCATAAATCTTCAGAATCGGCTTAAAGTTGCCAATTAATTTAAAGAAATTAACATCAGGGAGAGCTGCTCACAAAAACAGAATCGAGAGCGAGGAGAAGAGGAGAAGAAAAAAGAAAGACTGGAGAGATATCGCCTCAATCTTTAAAAAATAGAAAAGGGCAGGTACAACCAATTATATTTAGATTAAAAATAGAGGAAAAGAAAACTTAATATGTTTTTCGCATTCAAAAACGCATGAATTAAAAATTAAAAGAGGTTAAAGAACGGAAAAAACTCATGATGTCATTAGAGGAACAATCCAGCAATTAAATACATCTGGAAGAATGGAATCAATATAAGAATAAATTGATGCAAAAATACTCAGGACAGAAACGATTGTCTCCTGATCACCTCTATCAGGAATTTCAGGAAAAGAATAGCTGCCTGCAGAATTTGTATGCAGAAATACAGAAGGAAGCTCAATAAACTGTGATGGCCAAACCAACTAGTCAAAAATCCTTAATGCGAATAATCAGAAGCAACGCTTCAACTCGATCTTTACTTTCTCATAATAAAAAAGCGGAGTATTTTGGAATTCATTAGCAGGATATGGTCAAGAAAACCATTAAAGACATATCAAAGATGAGAAATTTTGTTGAAGAACATAGTTTGTGCCTAAATCCCTCCTAAGATGAACACCTCCTTTAGAATTTTGAGGCGTTTATCTTCAAAGAAATATTGTGACCTGATAATTCATCTTAATATATTACTGCTAATTAAAATTGGATTAAGTGCATTCATATTTTTTATCATTATCTTAAATAACCAATTTCAATTCGATTATTATATCAATTAAATGCCAGCCATCCGCAGAGCCAAGATCACTGATTTGCATGAGATGCAAAATTGCAACCTTTGGTGCTTGCCCGAAAATTATCACTTCAACTACTATCTCTATCACTATCTTTCATGGTCTGAACTGCTTCACGTCGCTGAAGAAAATGGACAAGTATGCGGATATGTACTCGCTAAAATGGATGATTAACCCGATGCAGAATAACAGGAGGCACATATTACTTCTCTATCTGTACTTAGAACCCATCGCCGATTGGGTTTAGCCAATAAACTAATGAACTATGCTCACGATGCTATGGAGCAAACGCAAGAGTGTGATAATTGTTCATTGCACGTTCGAGTATCCAACCGAGCAGCACTTGGATTGTATCGAGATAAACTGAAATATAGTGTAAAAGATACAGAGATAAGCTATTATGCAGATGGATAAAATGCTTATAAAATGAAGAAATAGCTTACGAGACGAGGGTTTCCAAAACCCGCTATCCCACTAGCAGTGAAATGATTAAATTGTCCAATTAAACTATTAAATATTATAGCTTATGTCAATGATGATTCTTGAATAAATAAAATAAGCTCTACCTACATTAGCAAAAATGATACGATTGTTGCCTAAACAAATGTCTTTTCATTTTATATAAATTTTTCCAATTGAGGATAATTATTTAATGTAACTATATGATTTATTTGAAGTACTAGAGCTTAAATTGAGCTCAAATTATAAGTTATAATGCCATTGATATAATATTTAAATGAAAGCTATCCTTTCCACAATATTTATCCTTGTGGTTTTGGGCCTTTTGTTTGTGACTACCAATTCAGTCTCTGCTTAAAGAAATCATCCTTACAAGGAAAAAGAAATTGAGCAGATTGAAATCAATGCTCATGATGAACATGCGGAGGTCATATATTACAATGGGAATGTCATCACTTTGGATGAAAGCTCATCAACTTATGAAGCTGTTGCTATCAGAAAACATCTCATATTTGCAGTTGGGTCGACTGAAGATGTTATGAAATTTGCTAATTCACACACTACACTCATAAATCTCTAAGGAAAAACCATGCTGCCTGGATTTTATGATGCCCATTCTCATTTTATACTCAACTCTCTTCAAAAAAATCAAGGTTTTGATATTTCACCTCCTCCTATTGGAAGAGTTAAAAAAATTCAAGACCTAATTGATAATGCTAAAGAATTTCTTTCTACAGCTGTTATGGCTGCAGGGCTACCAGTCCTAGGAATTGGATATAGTGATATTGCTTTTGAATAAAAAAGACATCTAACAAAATGGGATCTCGATAAGATATCTACTGATCGTCCAATCATGATGTTACACTCGTCTATGCACATGATGGCCGTGAACACATACGCGCTTGAAGTCAGCAACATCACCCTCGATAGTTTGTCTGATTAAATGAAACAAATGTTTGACATCTAAAACGGGTAGCTGACTGGGCTCGTGAAATAATTGGGATTGGTACTGTTAAAATCATTGATTAAGCCTATCTTATAAAGCAAAAACATTCTGGAAAATGGATTTAAAGATTACTACTCAGCCGGGTATACAACAGCTCAAGATATTCTCTTTAGTTATACAATGGGCTATATTTTCAAAAACAGTCACGCTGATTATCGAAACTTAACTTCCCACTATTTTCCTATTAACATTGACGCATATCTTCTGTTGACTTCTCCTCAGGGCGCCGACAAATCATGGAAATAAGCCTTAAAGACCAAAAAAGATAACTTTCAGGTAAAAGGTATAAAGTTTATATTGGATGGTTCAATTCAAGGTCGAACAGCTTTCTTAAACTAAAAATATTATACTTTAGCTGAACCTTAAGAATAACAACATTATTCTCCTTATAAATTTGCTGTAAATAGAAGCCAAGACTGTTTACCTCCCGATTGCGGCATTCAATCTTTTAGAAACCAAACTTTAGTCAATGAAATCGTAGCTGAAGTTTATTATCATGGAGTAGATCTCATCACTCACTGCAACGGTGATGCTGCAGCTGATCAATTGATTGAGGCTGTCCGTTTTGCAAAGAAAAAACATGCAAACCGACACCATCATGAGGAACCAAGAATTATTATGATTCATGCGCAGACTGTTAGATAAGATCAACTTGATCAAATGGTAGAATTAGGAATCAATCCTTCTTTTTTTCCAGGCCACATTTATTATTGGGGTTATGATCATGAGAAAACCTTCCTTGGATAAGAAAGGGCAAGCAGGATGGATCCAGCTTTTTCAGCTTTAAAAAGAAATTTGAAATTTACATTACATAACGATGCTTGTGTCACTCCTATTCAGCCTTACGGAGCCTTTGAGATTATTTGGGCCGCTGTTAATAGGTTAACTCTTAAATAAAATAAAACTCTTGGGCCTGAGCAAAGGATACCAGTCGAAGCAGCTTTACGAGCTGTGACCATTAATGCTGCCTGGCAAGCGAGATAGGATAAAAACAAGGGATCAATTGAAAAAGGAAAATGGGCTGATCTAATAGTCGTTTCGGATGATCCTCTAACTATTGACCCCTACCTCATTCGTACCATAAAAGTATTGCAAACTATAAAAGACGGAGGAATTTTGTACACCAATCAGGATTATAACTAAAATTTGGAATAAATTAAGTAAGAACCAAATCAGGATTTACGATTAAGAAGAATGTGATTATATATCAGACAATAATTATGAATATATAATATATCTTAATACAGGTCTAAAAAATATCCATTTAACTGATGAAGAA
>Ga0302188_10001109_pt1 | contig 21751 bp, 25 predicted proteins | sample II_Bog_E2_1_FD_198783 | JGI IMG/M metagenome (GOLD analysis project Ga0302188, IMG submission 198783) | Peat permafrost microbial communities from Stordalen Mire near Abisko, Sweden - II_Bog_E2_1 | ecosystem: Environmental > Terrestrial > Soil > Wetlands > Peat | place: Sweden: Abisko...
AAGTTGAGAGCAGCTACAATGCCAAAGTTTAAGGCAGTATAGACAGTAAAGATGATCATTGCATCTGCCTTCTATATTGCAAAGACTAAGTTACAATCGATTGAGTAGGTAAAAGCATCAGCTGATTTAATAATGCTGTCTTCAAATTGTTTGGAGGAGATAATATATTTCTGAATAATTCTTCCTGAAAGTATTAATACTGACTCGTCATTATCTGTAAACTCAGCTTGTGTAATTGTTTTCCCCTACTAGAAATCAGGCAATCTACTGTGGATAGAGATCAAACTTTTTCCATTATCCAGCACTTGAAGATAGCCAGAATTAGATAGGAAATATATGCAGAAAGTTGAAATAGCAATGGTCTTGTCAAAAAAGTAGTTTTCACTACTATAACTCAAGAAATTATCTCCTTTGGTGAGATCAAGTTAGTGAACTTCGCATGAAGGAGTCAGCATATAAGTTCTATGCTGCGAGTAGTGAAAAATGGCATTCATCCACGCATTGTAATGCACCTGATTGATTAGTTGGAATTGATTAAACAGAGGACTACGTTCATAGACCCAGTATATGTTACTGTTTCTAATTGCAATGACTTCAGTTTACTTTTATTGACTGAATTCGATCTCATAGTATTCGAGAATCATCTGCTCCAGCACTATCTTTTGCGTAACTTTGAGAGTGGCTTTGTCAATAATATATAAATGCTCTTTGCAGCCAATTGCCAGCTATTTCTCATTTATTTTAGCAATATTTCCAAATTAAAAGTAATCTCCCCCTTCAATTTGTTGGATAATTAACTTGCCTTCAGCATTAAGCAGGCCAATTGCCATTTTTGCTCCGCTGAGGGGCACAAATACTTTCTATCCATCCACCAGCAATCCTTTCTCCAGCACATAATTAGTTTGTTCATTTACATACACGATTTGGGGCTTGATGTTACTCTACTTGATAGAAAGAGCCGCCTTCTCTGATTATTGATAGATTATGTAGCTATTAGCGAGGTAATATGGAGGGGTATACCCAAATTACATATCGTAAAAGTTTGCACCCAGCTACATCTCGCGAATTGTAATTGGATTGATCAGCAGTAGATTTCCATGAATTGATTCCACCTTTTAGGGAGCAAAAGGCAGTTAGCTAGCTCCTTGGTAGACAAAGGCAGCTGAAGCAGCGTAGATTAAGGCAAGAATGCATAGAAAGAATGTAGTGGCTTACATTAATAATAAATCTCTCAAGAAGTAGCACGAAATTAATAACTGACACCAACTTTATAGCCTTATCATATCAGACAAGGCAAGCTCAATTTCTGAAGCAAATTTGAAACTGCCAAATCATAAAATAGCTGATTTAAAAACAATATCGCTTCAAAAGGGCAGAGTTAATTTGAATACAAATATTTTTCCTCCCAGTTTAAATGATTGATTTAACTATCCCTTAGTTATATTCCATATAATAAATCCTCGATGATTAGACCTCAACTTCTAGCACTAGCAGTACTTGTTGCTGTCGCACTAGCACTACCTCCTCAGAATCCGATCATTGGTGTATATACTGAAGATGCGGAAGACTTCGGACAAAAACCTCAACCACAACAGACATATATTGCGGCCAGCTACATCAAAAATTTGGAAATGGCAGGCGCCCAGGTAATTCCTCTCTATTATCACTACTCCCATGCTCAACTGGAGAGTCTTTTGGGCAAGCTAAACGGAGTCTACTTCCCAGGGGGAGAGATGCCTATCGACAGTGGTAATCAATGGACCTCAAACATTGCCTTTATCTTCGACTACGCCAATCGACAGAACAAAGCTGGCAATCCCTATCCCATATGGGCAACCTGCCTCGGCTTTGAAGCTGTACTTTATCTGCATAGTGGTCGGAAGGATAATTCCACTGTTCTCACTGAAGTCTTTGGCCAAAAAGGTCTCCCTTGCCCTTTGAGTGTTAAAAGCAGCAATAGTGCACTCCTCAAAGCTCTGACTACGGATGAATATCAATAGGTGACAAGCGGAGAGGGTTTGTTGTGGTTTCACCATCGTTGGTCGATCACTCTTAAGACCTACCTTTAGACTGATGGCATCCGTTCATTTTGGCGTCTTATTTCTACCAGTTTTACAAACGATGGAGTTTAGTTCGTATCCACAGTTTAGGCATTTGACTACCCTTATATAATGACTCAGTATCACCCTGAGAAGAACAGTTTCTAGTGGCATATCAATGCTCTACGAACCTATAATGCGATCAGTGTGGAGCAAAAGTTTATCAACCAGTTTGTAAAAGTGGCTCGCAGCAACAAGAATCGGTTTACAGATGAGAGCTAATTAAGTAAGCTGCTGATCTATAACTTCCAAGCAACTTTCACGCCCAACGACCCAGATTTCGTACAAGTGTACCTCTTCGACGAAAGCCGTCTCTGATCAGTCAATCTATCATCATGAATTATCAATACACAACCCATTCTATTGAACCTCAATTAGATGTAGATTATAGTTAATTTTATGCTTCCTAAATCAGAGATTGTATATTAATTGTAAGATATGATGGACCGCAAGAAGATAGTAGTCATCGGAGCAAACGGCAGTATTTCACAGTCTTTAGTAACAAAGCTTATCAAACACTTTGAAGTTTACTGTGTCACTCGTTCAGCTCCCTCCTTTGGCATAAACTCCATCTTTCTCAAATTTATCTAAGGAGATGCTCTCTCTCCTGCATTGTGGGATGAGTGCCTCTAAGGAAAGGACGCAGTCATTAGCACTTTTGGCGTGAGAAATGGCTAGAGTGAAGAGAGGGTTTTACAATTCACAAAACTCATCATCTAAAAGATGCAGTCCAAAGTAGTGATTCTTTTATTTAGGGAGTTAAACGTTTTATTGGGTTCTATGTCCATGGCGCCCTCCAACAAGACGGAAAATCAGTTTTTTAGCAAGAACATTATGTTAACAAGGAAAGGGCCAAATATCACAGCCAATGCATAGCAGAATTGGAAAAGTCTGGTTTGGAGTGGACTGCTCTTTGCCTATGGAAATTCCAGCAAGGGGCAGGAGAAGTAGGAGTAGCTGCAAAGTGGAGTGAAACTGCTAGTGACAGTAATGGCGTGGTTGAATTTGTGCGAAATTAGCTGTAGCACCCTCAGTGGGTTGGCAAGGCCGTTTTTCTATCAAACAAATAATGATTGCTGATGTGTATTGATGAATGGCTAAAACTTATAAGTTATTTTATCGATTGATGAATCAGCATATTTCTACAGAAATCATCTTTAACGAAAAGCAGGAGATATCCGCAGTTGAAATATTTATAGCTGACTACAAATTTACTCTCACCGGAATCTAGGAAAACCGTCCACTTAATTACTACATCAACCCTGATAAACTGAGAACCTACCTGAGAGACCATCCAATCATTGAGGAGGGGAAAATAATTAGCCTGACAGATAAATTGACTATGAGTAAATGGGAGAACAGTAAGAAAGAGATTAACCCAAAGTGATGATTGATTATCCATATAAGTAAGCGATTGTCGGAATTGAAATATGAATCTCCTAATGGAAAACGCAGCAGTGGATTTGAATGATTAATTGTGACAATCTTAAGGATAAGCAAATTTGTAATTCCTAAATTAATATTCTTTTAATGTTTTCGACAATAGAAAAAGAAGAAAGAAAGGAAATAGACTTATAGCCAGGCAAAATCACTGACTTGCAGGTTTTGTAATATCTGTCAGCAGTCGTCAGTAAATTTCGTTCACGTGACTAGATCAACACTATGGAGTGCATTCTTTGCGAAGAAAAACTTATACACATTGCTATCATCATCACCCAAAAGGAACATAATCCAATATTGCCCTTTATTCTTAGCGAGGAGGTCACCGCATTTGTACAAAAAATAAACCAAATGGCCATGGAAAGCATCAAGGAAGAACAAAATGCAGCTAATACTCGCCTCATCGCTAAGGCAGTAGATGTTGTGATGCTACCAGGTCTGTAGAAGCACTTCCCCTCTGATAAGCCTCACATTTTAGGCAAACTGAAAGTTCTAACTTTTAACAACCTCGGTTGCATCCTAAAACGCAATAGACATTTAATGATGGCGCTAAGAGCAGTCAGCTATGCAGTGGAATTGGAGGAAGATTTAGTTAAGTTATACCGCGATTAATAAAAATACGACATTGTTCCGACCTATCTCAATAAGGCAGCCGTCCTCAGTGACATGGGAAAACATGATAAAGCCCTATAATAAATCCGTCATGCAAGGGGTTATGTCGAGAAGATTGAAAAATCGGTAGAGCAAGCATTACGCGAATGTAGTGATCTTAATCTAAAGCACCGTCTATAGTAAAAGAGACATTATGGGCAATACATGAAGATGCTGATAAGCTATAATACTGGGGTTCAAAAGTAGCATCAAAAATTGTTATCCAGCGCAGTGGTACATTATCAAGAGGGGAAGAGATTGGCAATAGCCATAGATAATCAGCTAATGGCGCGTAAGTTGGAAGATATCATCCTCAAAATAAAAGGTGAATCATGATCCTCAATACTACTATCTTTACAATTAAAGTTAAAAAATATTGTTTTCATTTGATAGATAATGATTGGATGTTGTAAAGATCAAATATCTTTGAGCAGCAATGCGGCCGATGCTAATACCAGTTTATCATTTGAACCAGAGAAAGTCACTGGAAGCATCGATAAAAGTGTACCTCTGGTCATGTCCGTATAAAACGGAAGAAAATAGTCGGAGCCTCCTGCTTCTTTCTCGTTAAAGTAGACGTAGAATACTGGAATTTCTTCATATTAGTGATCGTTCTTGGCCTAGCAAATTAAATCCTTTGAAAAAGAGCACCCTTGAAGAATCAAATTCTTCAACTTTACGCAGATCTAAGAGGGCTTCGAAAACGATGACTTTATCTTTAATTGATTTATAGGAATTCTCTTTTCGCGACCCACTCTTTGCTTGAGAGCATTCAGGAAGATTTCAGGTCGATAAACTTCAGATAGGTCTAATTCTTCAAAAAGGAGCTTATTTGATTCAGTTAAGTCCCTCCACCTGACTAAATTGTTAAGTTTCTTCACGAATATTTTGAGCCATTCCGAAATAAGGTCCGGACCTTCCCAGATTTTACGCCATTTGAGTGGTGTCTCTCCCTTGATGATTATCTTGCCCAGATCCTCGATTTCAGTGGTTAAAATTTAATTACCAAACAGAACTCCTTCCAACTTTTGCAAAACTATTCTGATAGAAATAAAGTTGATGATCGCTTCGTTATATTCGCTATAAACGAATGACTAAATAGGATCCACTGATTTTAGCTTGTCCTCTCCGATTTTTTTGAGAACCTTTTCATCAACTAGCTTTTGCAGTCCTTTCCACAAAGTGAATAAAGGGCTCAGAATTTTACTCCAGCTTTCTCTTGAGAATTTAGTTGATGAGTCCAAGGAAAGAGTAGCTATTTTCAAATTTTAGATGAGTTCCTTAGCTTTGATTCTAAGTATAGCCTTATCGATGCCCATAGGCAAATTATACAGTTCAGGGTTATCGATATTGGGTAATTTTTGAATGAGCTCTTCCAGTTGTTGAATTTTGACATCCTTATAGATGGGTTGTTTGCCAGTTTCTACAGCCTCATTGAAGAATAGATGCAGATACACGTCTAATAATTTTTTATCAACATCGTTATCAATTCTGCCGCCGTAGATGGTGTCGACCATTAGTCCGTAAAGCATCTCCCAGTTGTTGCTGGGGCCTGATGATATTTCCTTTATGATAGTCAGGCCTGATTTGTAATCGCCGTAGTTAAACTCATAGAATTTGTTCCATCCCTGAGGAATATAGTTACGCCGCTATTGGATAAGGGCGTGAAAATATGTTGCTACAAACTCAAGCTTTTTGTCTTTGTTTAGAGCTTGCCCACCAAGAAGTCGAGTGAAATTTTGTTTTATTCCAGGAGGAGCTTCATAACTGACCTTATAGCAAGTTTAAAGCAGAATAGGAGCAAACTTTTAATGTGCCTCAGTGGTAAGGAATAACCTGAAATTCTAGTGAGGCTCCATCGATAGCACCTCTTTTTCTAGAATACTTACAAAGTTAATGACCAAATGCAAATTTTTTAAACACAGCCACTTGCCTTCCTTAGCTGCTTCCCTCAGAAGTTGCAGTGCATAGTCGTTTTGATCACCACCCATACTTAACTACTCAAACCTTTCCTTTCCGACTACCCTAGTTGCATATTATTGTATTTATTTTGAAGGATCAAAGCCAATGCTAACAATGAAGAGGCAAGGAACTGTATTTTTCATTTTTTATTAAGTCAGAATCTTCATGTTGCTCTATAGCCCTGAAAGATTGGGCAGCTTTAAAGTTGTCAGGACAAAATTGGTGAGAATGTTGGTTAATCTATCAGGCCTGCAAACATTGGTGAGCAGGCATGTTTGGAAGTAAGTCAAACTTGTATTGTTAGGAATGTGATCCTCACACTCGTAAGAGTTGTACCAATCCCTCCAACCGCTGCTGTTTAAATTTTCTTTTGTTTTAGCGACCGATTGGAATATCTTATAATTTTCCTTGTCCTTTTCATCCATCCATGCTGGGAGTTGTACATTCTAAGTGGAAACGATGTTGCCTACCAAGGCATTGAACTCATCTTCAGTAATGCTATTTTCAAATATTTCACGAACAAACATGAGCCCCAATAATAGTCTATGTGATTTGATGAGGCAGACTGAAATATTGTTGAAAACGATTTGTATGAGTGCTTCTTGGATGGTGGTGATTTGATTCTATCCCTTGGCTTTGCCTCTCACCAATGATTATTGGAAGAGTCCAATAAATTGAGAAAGGTTGAATTTATACATAGGATTAAGATTTTTGAGAATTGACAGACTGATATAAAGTTTGGCCCCTATTTACGCAATTATTTGATAGACCTCTCTCTTTTAATCGAGTGTTTTCTGCAATTTTTAAGAGTCCTTTAATGATTTTCCCACCACAATGCTATGAGCTTTCGTTTCATTGAGTGAATTTATCAACCCCTTGTTCTCCAAGATGTTTCCTGATGAATCTGCTAGTTCCTTTAACAATTTTTCTTCTAAGTTTGATAATTCTATTTTAAATTTCTATTGTTCTTGCAGTAAATCTTGCTTCTCCTGCTCAATTTCAGGCTGGAAGTAAGTGATAATAATGGACAGTAGCTTTCCCTCAAGCCCAGACTTAGTTACTGAAAAGTTCACGATTGACACCAGATCTTTTTGATGTTTTGAAATCTATATGGAACTATTTCGGGTCGTCAGGTATAGCTTAAAGGTTTAATTGACGTCTAATGATTTTTCTCCAATTTAAATCAAATTTCTGGCTCCTTGCCTTTGGAAGTCTCCCTTCAGAATGGACGTCAGTATTGGTTCTATGTAATCTATCTCTTGGATTACGAGAGTTTTTCCAAATCTAATTGACAACTCAAGGGTATTGATGAATTTTGGATCCTGTTGAGTCAAAATCTATATTTTATTATCTACCTGTAATTTTTGTTTCAGCCAAGTTGTGGCCTGAGTATGAGGATCGATTATGACCGGAATTTATTTAAGAAAACCAAGTATCTGACTGTTTTCTATGGAAAGTTGATCATTAGGAAGTCCCTTCATAATTTATTGGAGGGTAATAGCCTAATTAGTCACGAAGGAAAGGAAATTATAATAATGACAGCTCAGTATCTTCTTCCATTTCTAAACCTAAAGATGCCGAATATTTTCAGGACTTTATGAAAGATAAGTAACAAAGCAAGAAGTCAAGGCTGCGTATTTAGGCATCATTTCAACCTACACTTTCAACTTATCACTTTATACACTCCACCTGACCTTCTCATCTTACAACTTTGACAGCAGTTACTGCCCACTGGCTTGAGCTGTCTCGGCTTTTTTCAGCTCCTATTTCAGAACTTCAGCTTCATTAGTTTTTTTTACAAAATTTTAATTTAACTCTTTTATTTTTTGTTATGATTCCGCTACTTTTTATGTGCATTCCTTATACCTAAGCTTGGACCTGGAAAGCTCCTTTTCAATTTTATTCAAATTCTACTCGAGCGGCCTAACTTTTTAATATGTCTTGCTGTATTCAACAGCTGCCTTGACCCAATCAGCCAGAGGTACAGCGTCTTGCGAGGCTTTGAACACATTCTACCTCTGAAAGAAGAAGGCGTGCTCTCCAATAATACTTTCTACTTCGTTTCTAACCCGTTCTGTGACTTCTTTAATGTCGAATACTAGAATCTGATCTTTGCATATTTTGAGGAAATTTTTCATGGAGTTCCAACTGTCGTCCCTATTACCAAATAATGCTAGAACTGCCTTTAGGACATATCGAACTGCTTCAGGAGGATTAATAAAGGAACGAATTTGTTGTATGTTCTTGGGAGTGAGTCCACTGACTGCAATTTTGGCTTCCTCGATGAGGGGGAGTACTTTTTATAGTTCAGCCATTACTATTTTCCGATCTCGTTGTATTTTTTTTTCTTCGACCTCGAGATAGGCTTGCAACTTTTATGCTTCTGCTTTGCTTGAAGAAGCTTACTCCATGGCGTCTGTGATATAATTCAAAGATTAATCAGCCTCCTTCTGCTTAATTGTCAGCAACTTCTTCTTGTTCATCGCTTCTCCAGTCAGAGAATCCACCATTTTGGCAGTCTACCCAAGTTTTTTAAGGCCCAAAGCTAATTTTTATAACTTATTGCCGCTCTTTGACTGAGTTTTTTCGAAGATTGTTAAGAAGTTGTTAATAAGTTTCATAAACTTGTGGGAGCTACCCTTATGAATGCTTCCAATAGCTTGATTAATTTCCTTAATTTCCTTGAGGTTAAGGTGTTTGACTTTTTCATGGAATAGTAAAGCCATGGATTATCTCGAGTAGCAATTTTGCCAAATTATGCGACAGAAGGAGTAGAAGGCGGGATTGGCTGAACAGATTTAGTAAAACTCTTTGTTACGATGATCCAAACTTAAAACGACAATCACGTTCTTCTTAATCCGCTCAATGAAGGATTCGTATAGGTTTTTACCATAGTATTAGGAGCGCAGAGTTTCAACATCTTGAGTAATGCTTTCGATTTCGTCAGAACTGAATAATCCTGAAATTTCACCTGAGCTGATGAGACTGTTAATCTTTTCATAAAATTCGTTTTTACCTAACTGATGTTATTCTAGAAAAAGGATAATTTTCTTATTGTGGCCGGCAGCTACTTCTAAAGCTGCTTTCAAATCTTTATAGAACTCTTTGAGCGAAGGATTTCTTAGGTTAGACAGAGTGTAAATGGGAATCTTATTCTTGTGGGCGATTATTCTTAAAGTTGTTTTTCTCAAGTTGCCCGACATGCCTGCGAGCAATAACGCCCCACGTTCGATTATCTTTCTCTCGAGTGAACTCATCAGGCTGATCACTTCCTCCACAAGAATAATGTTGACTTCCTTAACCTCGTTTTCATAGTTTTTAATTGATTTTGCCAAAATTTAAACATATTCCTGCCCTGCCACGGGCTTGAGCTTACCATCTACGACTGTGAAAATGGCATTGCTCTGATTAGATCCAAAAATAGGCTCCATCAGCTTTCTGAACTTGAGTTTGGATTGATAGTCCACCAGCCTATCTTCGAACTGCTTAACTGCTTAGTTTCTCAACGCCATAATCACCTCATCTATCTTTTTCAAATCGATTTGATAATTTTATAGGCTATCCACCATTGAATTTAGGTTTCTAGGACAGAAAAGGTAGTGTGCGTTGTCATCAGGTTTAAAATTCTCTTGAATACACTTCCAAAAAGCCTGGAGTCGACCATCAATATCCTGTGCGTGAGGAGTAAGCAAATCAAGTTTTTGGCGAACTCCGACTGATCCATAGTCTATGGCCAACACTCTCAAATTACTAACAAATCTAGTGGTGATTTAGAACCTTCCAATGGTACTGGCAGGTTTTATGATGCATACAAACTGTATACCTTCTCCAATTTTAATAAACTCCAGGTTATGATCATAGAATCCTTCGTGTGCTATTAGTGACTGCAGGAAGGTGATAAGTTCAATGGTGTTATACTTGTCAGGCTTTGGCAAATTCACTTATTTGAGGATAATAATTTGCCTGTTGCAGTTTTGTGGTCGGAGAATCTTGCCATTCGCAGAAGAGGCTTTTTGACATGTCTGATAAAGCTTTTGAATAAGAATGCTAGCTTTGGTCTAGCGGTTACAGTGGATGGTAACTGTTTTGCATTTTTAAGATTTTTATAGTTCTTGAATGCTAGCCTCAAGCAGAAGCGACTTACCACATCCTTCCTTGCCAACTATAATAAGATGATGACCACTCTTGAGCCAATGTGAGACAATTTCGATGTCCTTTTTGATCTCCTTAGTAGCATATATCTTCTGTATGCCTGTCGTCTCACTGTCCTTATATTCTCCAATTTTGCCATTACTGATACGCAAAGACAAGGGATCTCTGCCACCAGGAACTGCTTTATTGAAGATAGTTTAAAAAATAACTCCTCTTGTTACGGTTTAAAAATTGGAAGCAAGCCCCTTGACAAGATTTAGCCTAAACTCCTGCTCGTTCGTGGAGTCTTCAATCAAGGAGAGGGCATTTCTAACCAGCCCTACTTTCGTAGTTGCTACTAATTGCTAATCAGCCAATTTCCAAGTTTTATCGCACATCTACTCGATAAAAGAGATTTGCTGATTTATGAAGGCTTGCTAAGGCTTAAGCTTTTTGGTCCACTTCAATATTATACTGTTGATGTTAATATCCTCATCGTTCATGTAGATCATCCCCATACGAGAAACAGTAGCAGGGGAAGCAAATTGAAGATTATCAGTCTCAAAGATAAAGTTTACATTGCTTCCGAAGGAGATTCGCTCACCAGTAGGTAGAGTCAAGAGATGGTTGTCATCCAGCACGCTGTTTAATGCCTCTATCCACTAGGGGTCTACGTCACCATCGCATATTATCCAATTTAAGGTTTTGTGCTATTATTTAAGCACTTATCTGGCTGAAACGGTGAGTACACCTTAGGAAAATTAACGGGTGTCATTGTTCATGTAGCCCAAGAAAGAGGATCGAGGCATTGCCTTTGGATTGATGAGATGAATCTTTACTGGCTGGCCTAATTTTTCATAAGCTTTCTTGAGTGTTTTCCAGATGGTGGTTTTGCCACAGCCTGAAGGACCGACCAAGACAGATCCAATTCTCTGTTTAGTAGCCTCATAAAACTGCAATATTTTATTGAGCTGATTGGGCAACATCTCAAAGTTCTCTTCCTAGAAAACTTTACGCACTGCTTGTGAAATTTGCTCATATATAATGTCCTTGATGTTGGTACCTGGAAAAACGTCCTCCACAAGGACATTAAACTTCAGCATATCGTTAAAGGTCAGTTTGCTGATAGTATTTATGCGCATTGCCTTTATTAGTATTTCACTCTCAATCGAGTCGTTAATACCTGTCTGCTATTCGAAGACTAGGCGGCCTGCCACTGTAAGAATGGTTTTGAGAGCACGCAGACCCCAATCATAGTGCAGTTGCCGCGATAGTAGTTGTTTGGAAAGAGTAAATATGGTAATTATTTTCTGAGAAAGCACCTTCGCAGTTTTGAAGCCTTCTGCAAAGAGTAATACTTATGCAATAAGCTAGTTATCGGGAATTGACATCGCAACTGGTCGAAAAAGTTGTTTGAGATTATCAGGTAGTTTCGATCTCCCACCATAGCCCTTTCCTGCAGGATTTAGTGTTACAAATATAGCAGAATTGAAGTTCACCTCCACCCTTTTGCCCAACAAATTAATCATCTGTTCACGAGCTTTAATTGCCTATTGAATAATTTGTATTTGCTGGGAGATAGCTGAGAGTTGTTCTTCTAATAGTCGGTTGAACTCATCGAAACATCCCCATGCCCCACATTTCACTAGTCCTATGAATATGCGTCCCATAGACTGAAAATCAAGGCCTTAGTCACAGTTAAAAACAAGAACTTGCCTTCCAAAAGCTAGCGCCAGGGCTTTGACTGATTCTGTTTTGCCTGTTCCTGCTGGGCCATAAGGATTACCTCCCAAACCCATATGCATAGCCTGTGTGAGAGTCAGATAACACTTATCAGTGAGAGGAGTATAGACCAGCTTTTGAGCATTGCCTTGGTACTAAAAAGTGTAGTCAAATGATGAATTGGCCATATTTAGTTTAATGGTTCCAGAAGATTCCTCAACAAATTTGAGCTGCTTATGCCAGTTCCAATCATTCAATGAGGTTGTATTATTTGCCATGAGGAGGTCAATGACTGCAATGTGGTGGATGACATCTAAAATTAGGGATTTTATCTTGGCTAGGACAAGTTATTCCTTAGTTAGATGGCATTTTTTGGTTAATGCAGCCAAAAGAGTTTGCTACTCCCTTCTCAGACTTTATAGACTGCCTTTCCCTCCTTTGATGGCTAGACTACACTTTGCATGAAAGGTGAGTTCATTGAAGAGACATATAATTTGTGAGCAATATGTATTAAAAGATTCCTATATTTGAGTGCTCTTAATGCTTTTGGTTGATAATTTTAGAGTGGTAACCATATTTTTGTTTAATTCATCCAGCCAATTTTCGACTACATCGCTTACCTCAATGTCCTAGCTGAAACGCACCTCCTCGCCGAGATGCGATTTCATTGCGAGTATCTTCTCATTATTATCACCAAACACCACAGAGTGTATACCTGAAAACAGTTTCTTCAGGTGTAGTTGAATGATTGTGGGATTTTGAGACTGCCCTAATATCTCAAGCATATCATCATCGCCAAGAAAGTAAAATCTGGGAAATTTATTACGTTTCTCTTCGAGATAGTCGTTGAGTGCTTTTTGGCAGCGTTAGAGCTCTGCCATTATAGTGGTGAGCGTATCAAGGAAGCCGGCTATATGGGCAAGTTAAATGACATGATGGTTATTTGCAATATTATTCATGATGTTGCGATAGTCCTCATCCAATCGTTTCCATCGTCCCTGCTGCTCTGGTAGTGCGCCTCGCATAAAGATTGGCTGCAGGTAAATCCACTTTCTCTGAATTTGGTTTAATTTGAGAAGAGCTGTATCCAATACACTTAATTTCATTTCATATTTTTAAATCTCGCCTTTGAACCGGTTTGAATATTTATTGTCTTTGATTGAGGCCACAAGCGCTTGATGGTCAGACACCTCTGTCATTACATCTTTCCATTCTTTGATGAGGCAAGTCACACGGCCCATAGAATTGTAGTCTGTTATCTAGAACTCTCGTGTGATACTCCAAGCTTCGAGATCATCAATTGCTACTCGGATATTCATTTCCCCTCGAGACTGCGCTTACAATTCCCTGATTTCGTTAGCTTTAGCGAGAAGATCGGACTAGAGGAGATCTCCAAAGGTGAGTTTATCGCTTGAGATGACATGCTTGATGCGTAGAATTGAAAACAGCATACCCCAATGCTCTTTTTAAAAGTTTTCTCCAGTCATGCACCTCAAGAGTGGTACACCCTGCCTGTTATCCTCCAGTACATCTCTAATGAATTTAGCCACTTGATCAAAGTTAGTCAGCACCTTTGAGCGGGAGATTGTATCATTGATCAGATCTTGATACTTGTTGAGAGTGCCTCTAAATGTAAGCCACTCTTCCTTCTCCATCTTCTCTATTTATCCTCGATAATCCATGAAAAAGAGCCAGTTTCCGAGCTCTACTTCTAGTTTTGTCTTAATATTTGCATAGAGCTTAAACTCAGGCATTTTCATGGAGAAGTGTGAGATGTCACTGCGGATGGAAGTATACTTCTGTTCAACCTCTTGCCATTAAAGTTGCCAGTCTTTGATTTTGCCATAGACCTCTAGTACTTGTTCTCGATTGAGCTCTTGAGATTTTGGATTGATTTGCTGATATTTTTTGTAGAGTCTATTGGCCTAGTGCTATAGAGATTAACTCTTGCGAATAGTGTCCTCTTGGATTCTATTGCGCTGTTCCTCGAGGATATTATTCATCTAGACGGATGCTATTTGCAAATTTTCCCAGCGTTTGAGCATGTTTGCGGTGTTGAAGGATGCTCCAGTGATGGATCGAATGTTCATGTTCTTATGCTCGATCCTGCTAATTTTATCGAGGATGTCCTTCTCATTGAGCTTTATCTTTTAAAAATCCTGCATTGCTTGGGCCATCTCTTCCATATTCTTAGGCTTGCTTTCCAGTTTGGACATGACACTGCTGATATACTCTTCTACCTGTTCGCTTTCGAGTTTAATTGAAAATTTAATGAGTTGGATGATGCCCTCTATGTTCTGATTGAGCAAATCAGTGAGGTGCTACTTCAACGTACTGTTGTTGATTATGAAACTATTCTGCCTCTCCTCCTCTTTTATGTCTTCTACTCTTTGTTTAGATTCCTTCAGTTCTGACAGCACAGCTGCTAATTACTCGCTACTGAACTGTTATTTATTCATCTTCTATTCAATGTGGTCCAAATCAAGACTGATCATTTTTTAGAACCCCGCATATTTTATCAGTCCTTTCTCTAAACCATCAAAGCATTCTTATGTTTTCGAGTAAATGTCCACGATCAATGGGCTAGAAGAATGCATCAGAGCAGTTCCATCGAGACTCTTCTGCTCAAGCGGCCATCCAATAAAATGCTTCAGCTCTCTGTAGTACTTTTCTTTAACTTCATAGAGTTAGGGATCATATCCACACTTTTTTCCTACCAGCACAGTTCTGACCGTCATTGGAATATCAATACCCTTGAGAAGGGCCTGCTGCCACATAACCTACACTACCTGAGTGAGTTTTGTGCGCCAGTAGTCTTTCCATACGGCACTATCTCTGCCTGACCCAGCCACTTACATTATCCGACTGATTTGGTCAAGTTTCTGTGAAATAACAAAAAAGTTGTTTGGATGAAAGCTGATAGAAAGCAATTCCATTGAGATTTGTTCAATCTCTAGCTCGCTAGCGTTGAACAGCTTGAGGTAGTTTGTCATCTTATCGACAGTGCCGTTAAGATGGCCAATGTAATCATTGACCTCGTCAATATCTTTCCACTCATAAGATGTAGGGCCTAGTTTCTTCTTAATCTTAGGGTTTTCCACAATGTCTCTAATTTGCTTGAGCTATTTTTGCAGCATGTGCTTTTGAAAGAATTGCAAACGTCCTTCCAACCAGTTATAACGAGATTTTATACTGCCAATAAAGCTATTTTATTTATTGAATCGCTTGGCTTCCTACAATGCTTTCAGGAGTTTATCGCCCAGCCGAGCAGTATAGCCCATTTATATCATACAGCTCATCTACTCAATAAATTTTCTGCATTCTCCCCCTGTGGAAAACTCCATGCCCTTTTCAGAGATAGATAGCTCTGCAATTGCCCTTCCGGTGACTTTGGTGCCCTCCGTTTTGTTAACTAGCAATGTCTAATATCTATTGATAAAAGCCTTGTATTGGGCAGCGTCATTCCCCTTGAGTTGGTCATAGATCTTATCAAACTTTTTGTGATAAGTGGGCATGCTGCTTGAATTCTGAGCGAATTCGTTCATCAAAGTGTTGATTTAATCAAATCGTTTAATGACTGCCCTTACCACTCGCAGTTTTTCAGGTTCACTTGGCTTTGCTTCTAACAGTTTCATCTGCTCAGTAAAGTATTTCTCGAGATATTCCACTGCCTTCTTTAAGGTGGAATCTTGGTATTCAATAGTATTCTATGAGAATTGAGGCTCAGAAAGAAAATAGTACCACTTTTCAAGTGTTTTGAGTAAATATTGTATGTTAGGCTTATCTATGCAGTTCTTGAGTTAGTCTTCGAAGATGGGCAGGGCTGCAACTGTAAGGCTATTTAACTTTTCCTTTTCTTTCTCAAGTTTCTGTTCTGCTTTGGGGTTGTTCTTAAACTGGCTCACGAAGCTGCTCATGAAATTTTCAGCCTTGACCAGGAACATTAGACTGGCAGGGTCTTAGCTGATTAGTTTGTTGTTAAACAACCTCAATAAAAATTATACCTTAGATTTAGTTCGGTAGGTACCCATAATCTTGTCTTTTAGCTATTATACAATTTTGGTCTTGATGACTGGTGGCTTGCGACGAGCACATTCGGTGTGATAGCTAAGCAGGCTAATGAACTTACTGCAGCACTGAATAGATTCAACAATCATTTGCCGAATATCAAAAGTAGGCTCTAGCAAATCGCTATCCTTAGCGAAAGCCATTCTAAAACTGTTTTTAACTTCTGCCTAGAACACCTCTATAAGTCTCAAAAAGCGCTTCTCGCTGTAATCGTGAGGACTATTCCATATATTGAACATAATCTGCCAAGTTGTTTAGATGAGAGTACTCAGTCGACTGAGCTACACTCCTCCATGCGAATTACGCCAGCTTTTACTAATAGCAGCATATTCCTTAAGAAAAAAAGAACAGCGAGCAGATGATCCTTCTATATCTTGCTCCTGCCAAAAATCAAACTCCTACTCAAAGCTAGTGAAACTGACATCGTTTTAGCCAGTGAATTTATTCTTCAGCTGACTTTAGAGCACTGCCTTCAGCTCCTTTACTTGCACAACAGCAGCATTCTTGGTCCTCAGTGCAATGGGTTCATAGAGGTGCATGATGTTGGTAGCCAGTTGTTTAAAGCCTTGAGCAGGACGTAGATTAAAATTATAGAAATTTTGTAGGGGCGAATCGATCTTAAATTTGGTGATGGTGATAATAGTACCTTCTTTGGGGGCAGGCGAGCTAGGGCTAATAATTTTAAACTCTTTGGTTGGAAGGGCAACGATAGTCAAAACATCTTGCTCTGGAGTACTGACAAATTTGTCGAGTGCAGCGGAGGTGGTAAGTTCATAGGGTGGTTCCTCCAAATTAAGGAGGGTTTTGATAGAGTGTAGTATGTAATTTTTTTGCTCCTGCATCTGAATTATAAAGTTATAATGCAGCATAAATATATTTGAAATGGCCAATCTTTTGATTTATTGCCTCGCATAATCACACTTATCTTCTTTTCCTCCCCTCCATGTTTCAGTCCATTGATTTCAAAGTCTGATGTTGTTTATCATTGGTGTTATTGATGGACAGTAAGCTGATTTATCAAGCATGCATAGGAAGATGTAGGATAGCAATATATTCATTGGAATCTATCATTTAGGCAAGGGGGTCAAGCCCCTTGACTGCTAGACAGTTGTTTCTTCAGTTTATTAGAAGGGATCCGCCTCAATATTCATGATGTTTTGGATGTTCATCTGACATTGTTTCCCCTCTTCTTCGAGCTAGGTGGAGGTAGGTTTGTCATCCATTTCTATTTTTTGATTTTGTAGTGTCATCCGCTGCCAGAAGAGCAAATAATGCTATTAATTTTAAAATGCATAGAAAATGTTGGTGGTGGGATCTATAAAGCCAAAGAGGGTCTCAGTTTCATTATTAGCACTAACAGTTGAGTGGTTCATGCTGTTATCAAATTGTTTTAATAATTGAATAATTTCGGTTTCTATATCTAACCTCACCAGAAAAAGCACAATCATATCGGGAACACAGAACAAGCAAATAAGAGAGGACGCACTACTATTTTATAAAGGAGAGAGCATAGGCAAATATGATAGAATAACTAAAAACTGACTGGCGGAGAGGATTAAAAATACCTGTATAAACTCGAGTATAATATTTGTTTAGTTAATAAGTAATTTGTGCGTATTTGAATTATATATTAATTTTTTATATGTCAAGAATCATTCAGGAGGCAGACAATGAACTCCTCATCGCCAAAATTAGCATGCTTGAATCTAACATTTCCCGAGTCCGTAGCCAAAACCGTAAGCTTCAAGCACTGCTGGAGTCGTCTTAACAATTTGATCGGCTGCGGGAATTTGTCAGTACCGTGCAGCACAACTGGGCAAGGGTGAGCGTCTTCACTCAAAACATTAGCCATATAAGTGAGCAAATAAAATTAAATCAAAAGGCTTTCCATACCAATGCAAATCAGTGTAATTAGTACATCAGTAATAACATCCTGTCTGAAATGCATAAAATGAGAATAAAAATGAGAGAATATCAGCTTCGCATGGACGAAACCAAAGGAAGATTCAAATTGCGGGCGAGGAAGGAGTTGTAGGTACTTAAATCAAGGGTGAAGAAGGATCTAGTATCAAGGACGGAGGAGTGCATCAAAATAGTATAGATATGCGAGAATTCTCTTCTAAAATAATTTTAAGATAATTTTATTCCCCCAATAGTCACCTGTCTGATTGAACAATTTGCTGATAAAAACTAATAATGCAGGATTGAACTCGGTCACATTCATAATCTGGTGCTGTATAGGAATCACCAATCGGACGGTAAGATAGGAGAACTATAAATATAAAAATAGACTTAGCAGAATGAATATGAATAAATGGGAATAATTATGTCCAACTTAATAGAAGACAGCTGTGGGAGAATGAATCAAACTTTATAGAGCATGGAATTAAAACTTAAGAAAGTAAACAGTGACGTTTGCTGGATTAAAAACCAAATCCGTCTCAAAAAGAAGACCGTAAATAATGATTCAGTGACTGTAACTGATCATCCGGGGAGTTTGATTTTATCAGAGATTAAGGAAGAATTAGAAGATACTAAGAATAACTCACTTGGATTAGGAAAATACTGTGATCGACTACTCCTTCTGCGGAGAATTATACGCAGTGAGATGGCGAAGAGTCAGAGAGAACATTTATAAAGGAAAGAGAGCGAATTGTTGGAAAGCAGCAAATGGAAGATGCTATCCGTGCGTGAAAGAATCACTAAATTAAGTTGTAAGATGTAAGAACTATCGCTATTCTATAGTCAGTTTTGATGCGAGAACTTTACTCTGTTAAGCTTAGGTGTTAATGCTGAGTTATATATTTTTCATTAACGAATAAATTTAATTCTCTAAACTTATTGACTATCCTTTTTGTCTGAAAATAAAAATACAAAAAAGGCATACAATTACAAATTAAAATGGAAAATATTTTTCCTATAATGTCCTAATTAATGTATATGAAGATCATTCTGAATCTTTTTCATTCTAAAAGCAAATCGTTATAAAGGTTTCCTTCAATTATATTACAGATTTTAAATATAACCCACTCGATCGTAAATCCTATTTGATCTCAAAACAATGATCTTCGCCTCCATATCCAAAAATTTCCGGATAGCAATCCTCGTAACTTTAAGATAAATTTTTTGCTCCTCGAGAAGATAGATGTCATCGTTAAGGTAGAGAGTACGAAAAAATTCTTTAAAAACTTTTATATTCGAGATCGACCAGAGTTTGTCATTAATTTCATATAATAACAAGAGAAAAAATATACATCTAAATCTGTGATTTATGGTGTAATTTATTAGTCTTATTTAGAAAAATGACCAGAGTTGTTTATTATTATCTCACCTTTTAGCTGATCATTTCTATATTCTTAGTGCTCCATTTCCCTCAGAATAGATTTATATCCAAATATTGAATGAAGGAAAATTAGACAAGTTTATTTCTGTGGCTTTATTTTTATCGAATTTTATTGACAAGCAAAATGAGGAGAATCTTGTTAAAGAGAAAATTGTTTTGGTAACTTCCTCGAGTAGAGCAGTTTTAACTATTGAATATTGAGATTAAATATAAACTATTAAGTTGATAGAGATCAATATTCATATCGACTTTGATGCTGATCTAAGTCGATATTTTATAGGTTGTCGCATTAACAAATTTTATGATTAATGCTTAAGAGCTTAATGCAGGACTTGCATAATTTCCCTTATCTTCTTTAAATGTATCTTTTTAGAGATAATGGAAAACCTCTTATTCGTTAGAACTGTAGGGACGCTGAGACCCCTCAGAAACAGGAGGCTGCATGATCTAAAAATAGAACAGAATTCGTCTGGGGTGATCGTAATTGTTTCCTTGAGCTTGTCTAGAGCACTGCGAATTTCCAGTCTTAAAGAATTCGGAGTCAAAAATTTGATGAGGCTATTTGTGTTGACATATCTCCGCTTTTGTGGGTGAAGGATTATTTATATTTACCTCATAATATTATAGAAATCTAATTTAATTTTCTCCTTACCATGTAACATCTTCAACTTAGCCATCACACTTTCCACTATCTTCTCTGATTTATCACTGTAAATGAACCAAGAGAATAATTGATAAATAATATTATGTTCACTGTTCTTCTTGGCTGATTGGACATTTTTTTACAGTTTGTATTTTTGTTCAATTATAGTAGCCACTTGAACTTGTCCTTCATTGATGTCAAGCCTTGTAACTTGCCCTTCATTGATTTCAAGCCTTGTAACTGGAACTTGTCCTTCATTGATGCCAAACCTTGTAACTTGCCCTTCATTGATGTCATGCCTTGGAACTGGAACTTGTCCTTCATTGATGTCAAGACTTGTAACTTACCCTTCATTGATGTCAAGCCTTGTAACTGGAACTTGTCCTTCATTGATGTCAAGACTTGTAACTTGCCCCTCATTGATGCCAAGCCTTGGAACTTGCCCGTCATTGGTATCGGCTCTTGCAATTTCCGTAAAAGGGGCAGATAAATTTTGATCACTGTTGTAGTTAAAAGGGATGAACACGCATCCCCAAGAGTTTATCAAGTATCTTGGAATATTGGGGAGAAATCCGATATTCCTATAACAAATATTATTGGTATGTGAGGTTGGCTACATTCTTTCTTATCTAATTTTTTAAAATATATCGATTCAAGAATAAAAAAGCATTTAGCATTAAACTCAAAAGAGATATTTTACAATGAAAATGATTGGACAAACCAAAGTTGACTTGAGATTCACTGTCCATACTCTTTTACTCTCTAAAACTCAAATCTTCTCGTCCAAATTAAAAAATATTTAAATATTGAAAGATCAGTAAATCATCTTAAACCATTTTTTTATTTTAGCACTTTTGCATTCATATTTCATTCATTTGTTGCTCAAATCAGAGTTTTCATATCAAGGCATTGAAATTTATTCGATGCCTCAATTGAGTCTTTGAACATCAATAATGCACTTAGATTTGTCGGTTTTATAGAAACTGACTGCATGAATGATAAGGTAAGGAAGTCTGCGAGCTATATATACTCATTATTAAATCAATCCTTATTAAGCCAAGGTTGTCGTAACTTTAGTCATAGATTAATCAATTTTTAAAACATGTATTTCGAAATCACTACATAAATTAAGGTTCCAATCAAGCAAAATCGTTCTATGGAAAGAGAGATCATGAATTAAAATGCTTAGAATATTATTTAGAGCAGCTAACATTACTTTCCTTTTTGACTGCATCAGGATGTAGTTCTTGATTATTTGGGGAAAGAACGATTGAAATCAAGCTAATTAATCAAGAAAATGGTTTGAGATTATATTCTGTGATTTTTAGTAATAATTTCTTTTAGAATTCAAAATGGAGTTTATACAAATTCAGTAATCTAGAATGACTGAATTTAAAGACGACCTAACTATAATGAGATAAAGAATGTTTTAATTGATGAAAATTGGCTTAGAATCAGGAGAATATTAATAAGTTGATCCATTTTTATTAAAATAGGGATCATTGAATTTTTTATAGTTTGGCTGGCGTCTAAAAAGAATATTTAATTAATTAAGTAAGAATGGATAATTATTCCGTTATCTAACTCATGCAATTGAATTCATTATAATATGAGTCTTTAAGGATTCCTAATTGATATTTAATATTTGAGTGTAATAAATTATTGAATAATTTACAGATAACGAGGGGTTGG
>Ga0302188_10001113_pt1 | contig 21733 bp, 12 predicted proteins | sample II_Bog_E2_1_FD_198783 | JGI IMG/M metagenome (GOLD analysis project Ga0302188, IMG submission 198783) | Peat permafrost microbial communities from Stordalen Mire near Abisko, Sweden - II_Bog_E2_1 | ecosystem: Environmental > Terrestrial > Soil > Wetlands > Peat | place: Sweden: Abisko...
ATGTTAAGCAATTAAATGTAATATACTTTCTTACAGTTTTGCATAATATTTTCTAACGATTAATATGCTTGATTAGATTACATTTTTATTCAAACAACCAACTTTTTTATCCCAAAAGCCAATAGGAATATCACTATCCTTGGATTTTAATTTTTCAATCTAGTCGAGAGAATTCTATACTGCTTTTTCACCAGCTTCCCAATCGAATTTTTGCATTTGCTTTTATTTTTAATCTTTGATATTAATTATAATCTTATTCTTGCACACTGATATTATTAATGATAGTTTAAACAGGGGCAATCCGTTATTTTAAAGAGTTCGTTTATAATTCTTATCGCATTATGGCATTAATATGCATTAACCAGACATCAAAACTTTATGCTAATGATATAAATTAATAATCAATTTAAAATAAATACAAGTCTTGGATCTATTCTATAGACATCATTTAATCCCAAAAAAGAAATGACTGAGAGAGTTAACGATGCCTAAAGTAGCCACAGTTCCTCCTACAATAGCAAGGATTTCGATGACCAAATCATAGACTCTAGGGTCATGCTTTCGGTAAATGATGTTAATGGGCTCAATTTCAGTCATAAACATAACTCCTTCGAAGGGATCATCCTCAATCTCTACGATACCAGATCTCAAAGAATATCTATATTTTTCAGCTCCAACTGTATTATTCCCTTATGTTTCAATAACTACAGGAATTATCTTCAGATGATTAAAGTAGTCCAATTTACGCGTTTATTCGTGAAAATTTTGGATGTATTTTCTAGAGTTTACGTCTCCTTAGAGCTGTTTGATATAGTTCTAGATATTTTTTGATTTGTGAGAGATAGGGAAATCGAATGTGTTGTTGCCAGTACCAAATTATAGCGTATCTATGCGATAACTCATTCTTGCTTTATCAATCAAATCGTTTTATAGATTAAGAATGAGATTATTTTGGGCTGTCGGCTTAAACACTAATGTTCCTGGTGTCTTTTTAAAAGAAAATATACCTTCGGAAGAGGAAGAGTACCCATAACTCTACATTTTGTTTCCTCTTTTATGCCTCTTACCAATTTTTCTCGTTCTCGTTCACTATCAATACCCCGAACATAAAGGATTAATTCATCAGAATCTTTAGGAATGCTATAAAGAGTAAGTTTTGTCTATAAATCGCTCTCAATATATTCCATTTCATCATAGAATTAAATGGCAATCGCTAAATATCTACAGAATTACCACCACAAGGCATATGATTGAAGAGAATATCAAGCCGCATTGGCAAATATTCAGCATTATCATTACGAACTCCGAGGAAGGTATAGTACTGTACTTAGTAGAAATCTTGCACTGAGTATAAGATCAAAAGAGCGGCAGCCTGAATAAAGCCAAATGTACAATTAGAGATACTACTGTAAATAGGCCTCCAGTTGTAGAGCTAAGTTCCTGATCAGTCTGTATCTTGCGGAAGAAGTCAAAAGATTTCAGCATCTTTGTTAATTATCAGCACGTAATTAATAACTAATCAAATTTTAATATTGATTAATTGTAAAATATTGGTATATTTGTGCATTCAATGGAATTTATGTGATTTTATCAAATAAAAATAAAAATGACTTGAGTTTATTCATCAGCATTAACAAGATTTGTTCATATGATCGTGAACGAAGTAGTACTTTATTTATTATTTTTTAAATCAAAACAGTGCATAATCCCTTTATTGATATGATGATACTTGTAAGGTATTCTAATACTTCAGTTATATATTTATTGAATAATCGTTTGTTAATATTTTTATGCCACGAAGTTATATGGTAAATAAAATAAGTCTTGAATATTTTATCTTTTAAAAAAGTTATAAATAGTTTTCGGTTCATTTATAATAAACTAGATTTTTACAATCACAAAAATACAAATTCAATGGCAGGAATTAAGTGTGTATTAAATGGCAAGAAAATTACTAAAAAATTTAGCAGTGAAGCTCCTAAATGGAGAATTATTGGGTTTGGATTAAATTTATAGGGAGTGTGTAAAAATTCTTCATGCAAAGCAAATTAACAAAAAGTTTGGATTATAAAAGGATTTGGATGTTTTAATATTCTTAAAGAAATGTTATATTCTAAATGCCCAATTTGCTAACAAAGTGTGGAAGATGTGAAAAACATGGCTTTGTATAAGGGCCGTATTATTGTTTAAGGCAAACAAAAAGGTTAGGACGATTAGAAATCAATAAAAGCATAACACACTACAGAAGGAGATTTTTTAACTTTTTCAGATGAAACTTAAACTACATGGCATTATTTAGAAATGATAGTTACGAAGCTTGATTGATTGATAGAAATTATTAATTTTTTATTCAATCTATTGACCATTACTTTATGTGAATTTTTTTACCAATTCAGTGATAAATAAAGCCACAGTATTTGATCTTCTCATTAAAGGGCATCTTTTCTTAAAAATGTAAAATTTTATTTTTATATAGTTGTAGTTAAATGTTTGAAAATGTCCTTTGGTTAAAATAATTATTACTCGAGAATATTTTACTGCTTATTTAGGAAAAGAACAATATTTAATGTCTTTCTTTAGAAATCTTTAGATCTTATGTAGTTTGATACTTTCAATCAGAGCCAAATATATGTTCATGATCAAGGGTATTTTGGAATTGGATATTTGGATTCGAGTTCCTTCTTCAAGAAAATAATAGCTAATTAAGCCCTATCCTTCATCTCTAAGATAAATAAGATTATATTTTTTTTTTAAGAAAACAACTTCCACTGCTTCCAACATTACTGTAAAGGAATTTATCTCCAATTATTGTATTTTTATATACTATGACCGTTAAAAATTTTCGATATTGCAGAAGTATATAAATTAATAAATGTAATTATCTTGTGCCTACAAAATTCTACCGTACTCAATGTCATGCGATACTCTCTTTTTATCTTTTTCTCAGTACTACCATGCTAAACATCATCATTGCAGCGATATGTAGGATGTCATTCCCATTCTAAAACAGAACTACCAAACATATAAAATCGTAATCCTTGCTGACTCGTTTGAATAGGGACGCTAATTAATCGCAAAAATTAGATAAAGATAACAGATTTTTAAAGAGGATAATGCAGTTTATAAGAATAAATAATACTAGTCGATGCTCCATCAAGAATAAATAAATACTTTAAATAAAGATAACTTGCAAGAGACCATCTAAAAGAGTAGCTTTCTGCATTTAAAAAATTTGATAAACTAAACCTAAAACAGAATTACAGCTTTGACTGTGGAGGTGGCAAATAGAAAATTTATAATGTAGAAGCAAAAATCAGTCAATAGCTAAAAGCAGAGATCAAAATAATTAAAGATAAAATAAAAGTGTCTTTAAACACTAAAAGACCGTAAAAGTAAACTAGACCAATAAATAAAAAAGCGGCATAGAGTAATACAACTCAAGGAATAGTTAAATGAGGATCTGCTAGAGATAAGCGGCGATTAAAATGAAGAGTACAACTAAGATTAGTACTTACTTTCAGATTGTATTGACACTTGAAGTGAAATACAGTGATTTATTATTTATTTATTTTCTTCCTGATTATGGAGAACCAATACTTAAACAAACAACATTGTTTTGAAATTTAAATACTAAAAATTATTCTTATAGTTTATCAAGAAAATTAAAATCAAGCTATGGTTTTAAGGGTTTTTTTGTTATAAATTCGGCCAGGTATTAACTTGCTTTACCATGAAACATTTACATTTTTTGTTCTAATGGGGTAGGTTTACTCTACTTTGACCTCATCTCTTTTTTTTACACAATTATATAGATTATACAAGTCGGACGAAGCTGTGGCAAAATTGTTATCTTCGTCAAAATTGGTATTGAAATGAGGCAATTACTTATGGTTCATGACCTCTTTCAATTGTTTTTGATTATATCTTTTCAAACCAGTGTTCCTGATAACTTTGCCTGACCATTTTTAAGAAGGATAATTGTGCTCATTTGGAGCAACAGGACTTGGGCTCAGCCTTCTTTTGGGTCTAAAGGAAGCAATATCATTAATACTGCTTGAAAGTATATTGAGATCTATTTTATGATTGACAGAGTTTTGGCGAAGTTGAACAGTATTGGAAGTTTTATCCTTGCTAAGGCGGTTTATCCTATTGGAAATGTTTTCATAGGAAGGAGAAAAAACTATAAACTGATTTTGTGATTGCAACATCTGTATAAAATTTATATAGAAATTGTGATATTCTAAGAAAAATATCAATAGACTGTTTAAAATATAGACTTCTAATGATCTTAATAATGGGTCTGGAAAGATAGAGGCATCCATTAACGCTGGAAAGAATCATTTATGCTTACATTTACGGGTTGAGCGACTATGGTGGTGATATTATTCGGGAATGCAATTTTTATGCCCAACTCTCTTTTTATTCCCTTATTATCTTTTAGTTTGCTCCTAAATATATTTATCCAAGCTGTTTTTTTAATCTAGAAACGAATACAATTGCTTCACTGTATTCTCATCAATTTTGCCTAACTCATTCTTCTTACCTTTTGACCAGCATCCCTTATAAATTAAGATCTATTTATCCTCTTTGCCCAAATTGAAGAACTACCCGTATCCATCACGATAGTCCTATCGGAATTCACCTTTGTAGATTTGCTTATTTTTCCATTTATAAATACCAAAGCCTTATTTTTTATCCATTCGGTAGCAACCTTTATAAATCTCTTTTTTATCCTACCATATTCCATAGCCGTGACGCACTCCTTGCTTGAAATCTCCTCGATAAACACTCCCATCAAGCCAGTAATACTCTCCATAACCCTCAGGTGCACTATTAGCATAAGTTCCTACATAATTTATTAGTTACCAATATACTTATCCCCATTCGAGAAGCACTCTTCTCCAAAACCAAATTTTAAGCCATTTGAAAAAGATCCTTGATATTTATCTTTCCCAAGATACATACCTTCTCCATGAGGTAACCCTCCAAGCCATTCTCCAGCGTATATTTAATTGTTATCAAACCAATAATAAGTGCCATAACCACGCTTAATTCCTTCTTTGAACATACCAACATAACTATTGCCATTAGAGTGCATTTAATAACCCAATCCACAGAATTTTCCATCATGATAGTTTCCTTCAAAAATGGATCCGTCCTTCAAAATAGAGAGAGACAGTCCATTAAATAGATATTCTTCCTCTTCATCCTAGTTTTATTTTTGATACCTAGATTTTCGTTTATTTTATTAATACTCTTAAACAAGATGAATGCCCTTCTCATTCTATATTATGTTTGCGTGAATATTTCCGGTTTAATCCCTCAGCAAATCATCGTGAAATACAAAGGCTTCCATCCTCGAAAAAGGATAATTCATAAATATTTGCTACTTTGACCATTTCTTCTGATGACATTGTTTCAAATAAAGAAGTTTTGCTTGGCCCTTTATTCTGATTTATTCGCTCATCAAAGATTTAGACTCATTGTCATAAATTGATGGAATATGCAAAAGTGGCTTGACTTGTTTTTAAGGGGAGGGAGATTTTATGATGCGGCTATTGGTAACAGCCACCATGTTCTTAAAAGGCTCGTGCAAGAAATCTTCAACATCTTCTGGCTGTTCTTTCTAATGCTTTTATAATTTTTAAGATTTTGTGCTGCGAGCTTAATTCATGATTTTATTTATTTATTCCCAATATATAATTTGTACTTCGAAGAGAAGGCATATACTAAAAGAGTATTGCTTTTCATTTATTTTATATTAGATTATCGATCCTGTATTTATAAAGTAAATTCTTTAAAAAATTGAAGGAGGTAATACTTCAAACAATTGAATTGCTAAATAATTATCTAACTTTGAATATAATTAAACAGCCTTTAGCATCAATTTTCATCCAAGCCGGGTACCATCAAATTAATTAAAAAAATTTTGTTTTTGGGCTTAATATTTTGAAAAATGACTCGTTAATATTTACAAATCATTAGAGGCAATCCTTCATATCGGTTTACGAATGCATTTCTTCATCCCTCTCTTACTTTTACTCTCTTTATTCAACTTGCCGAAAAAGCTAACTTATGGCACGAAGGTTATTGGATTCAGCTCTCTCACGTTTTCTTTACATATTAGCATAGAGTTTGTATCGATTCTAAATGAGGTCAACTTTACCTTGAGCTGATTTTTTGTCTTTTTCGGAAAGAACGCACTCAGTATATGAAAATCTGTTCCATACTTCCTGAGGAGGATGCTGAACAGCTCTACTTCTTCCTAACTCCATACTTTTGACTTTTCTTTAATATCAATCGACTGATTGCTGGAGATGGAGTCTGTTTAGCTCATGCTCTTTGATGATTTGACGCGAGGTTTCTTCTGAATAAGCAAATGGTAACAGTGAATTCAATAGTATCAATGAGACTGTATAGGGTCGGCTGTATATCATGAGAAGAACTGACTAAGCCATACTAATGGGCGTCGTCTTTACTAAAATGCATTAAGCTATACCAATAAATAACCAAAAAGAAAAGTATGGTCTGTAAATATAATCAAAAAACGTTTAGAAAATAATTTCCAGCATCAGGTTAAAAGTAATTTCTGATTATTTTTTATCGGACTGTGAATTTTTTATAATTGATTTTTTACTGATTAAGTCTAATCATCCTCTATACTCTCGCATTTTGCAAATCTTTTTCTTCAATTCGTAAACTTATTTATCAATCTAATGCTGAATCTTTATTCTTTTAATTTATGGTAAATATTTTTGAATGAGAATTCTGAATTAAAAATATGGAGGCTATTGATTTAATGGTAGATATGAGAATACTAATTGGTAAATAATCAAGCTTGCTGTAACTCCTTCTTTTCAGTCTATCCAATATTTCCTTCTTATTTCAGTTATTTTTCTATCATGGCCATCATTTCCTGCCCCTTTTTAAGGGGAATAATAACTGCTTTGCGGCGGTTTTGACTCCTGGTAATCTGTGTAGTACCAACATCGTTATCAAAGATTGAAACTTCCTGTTTTTCTGACATTAAAATTATTTATATTCCAATGAGAGCATATGTGCTATTTATATCAATTACTGCACAATAAATTTAACATCCATAATTAAAAAACTAATCAATTTGGGCTGTTAAAAAATATATTATCAATTCATTTCAAACATTATATCGAACTTGAAAGTTGTTTACATTATAAAGCTTTATATCACTTTCTTAATATAAATAGCTCATATAAATAAGGCATTTAAATCATATCATCTCAAACTACAAAATTTAGTAGCCAGAGTGCTGCTGCCTTTCTCATCCTAGTAGACTTGAGTCGCGCTACTTTCGAATACTTTCCAAAAACGTAGGGTTTAGTCTGCTGAAGCAGTGCACACGGTTGTATTGTCAGGCGCCATTACCATATGCAATACCCTTTGAGAGTGACCATGCAAATCAACAACTTTAGAACAGCCTGGATATTTCCATAAGCTCAGTTGGTTTTCACTGAATCCATGCGAACTTAAAATTTCCTTATCTTTTCGACTCCAAATAAGGGAGCAAACTTGACTATCAGTATTAATGGTATTGATGAGTTTGCCTGTTTCGATGTTCCAAAAGCGCATTGTTTGGTCAGAAGTTCCTCCTCCGGTTGCCAAAAGATTTCTCTGCCATGGGCACCAAGCTAATGCTTTAACTGCTGCCTTGTGACCTAGGAGTTGATATCGAATTTTCCCAGTATTTAAATCCCATATTAGGGCCTGATTATCATTACTTCCCGAAGCTAGTCCACACGCATCATGCTTTAATCCACACACCTATCCTCTATGCCCTATAAATTTCATAGAGATGTTTTGTTGAGCACGATAATCATGACCAATAATTTTTGTATCTTTCGATCCTGTAAAGAGCATTCCATAAGTAAAGGCAGATGATGATGCTCTATTAGTATGACCTCGAAGGGTTCTTATTAAAGTTTATGTTTCCATATCATATAGCTCGACTTTTCCACTGGAGAGACCGACAGCAAGTTGATCTCCTTGAGGATGAGATGCTAGAGAACAGATGTAATCATCCTCTTTTTGGCACAACTCACGTATATTGGTTGGTGAATAAAGATAGACGCGTTCACCAAGTCCTATTGAGAGGACTCCCTTACTGCTCCAATCAAGTAGATTGAGATAGTAGTCATCCTTAATTTATGGGGCATCAAGAACTTTCTAAGGAGAGAGATGGACGTTGCGCCTAACTGTTTTCTTTTCGATGACTGAGCTCCGTTTAGTTAGTAGTTGTTTCACTGAAGACATACAAAAATGCTGATCAAAGTCATCATTTTCGTCAACCATAGGTTCTTACAGGATCTCTTTGGACAAAAATCGTTCGTAAGCTTCAGAACGATCCTCAGATGCCATTGTTTCCAGAGTGGTCCTTTGCTGAAAGAGAGTTTTGTTGGATCTTTGGGGGATGAAACGATCATGGACGCGCTTTTTGCCACTTATGCAATCTTACATATTCGTTAAAAATATAATAATATCCAATTATGAAAAATAAAGCATTCCCTAGCGCAAAATAGTAAATAACTATCCAAATTTATAAGGACAACTTGATTAGCCGATCTTGTGGCGGATGAGTTGATTCCGAGCTGTATAAGCTGATTATTGCTTCATTGATTCAGTTTATTTTGCCTAATTATATCCTGATTGCTACTTTGCTTATAACTGCTGTTTTATGAAATAAGATGCATATATCAAAATCTTTCGATTCTCCTAAACCCGGAAGAGGCCAGTCCGCTTTTCTCCATGGTTCTGGGTGTTAAAAACCTATTTTTTTCAGACACGCTGAGTTTGCTATTGGTTTTCTTCTTTTTATGAGTCATTGAAGGTGTAATATCCTGCAAGGGAGATCTAATTTATTTTCTCTTAATTTTCAGAGGAGTATTCAGATATGATGAAGGCAGTTCATTTTATTTATCCTCCTCCACCGGCATAAAGATATTTTCTCCCACTTCTTCCGGCAAGATCCTCACATCAAATTCGCAAATGCGATTGCCCATGATGTCAAGCACCTCTTCGTTTTCCTCCGACCCTTCATTTTCCTTTTCCATAATTCTTTTGAAACTACTGGTAAATTCAATAAAGAGGTCGGGGCTTGAATTATTTTGTTTGTTCAATTACATAAACTCAGCGACATGAATGGGGGAGGAAAATAATTTTTGGTTGTTTTACTTAGCAGAAGGGCTCACTGACCGAACTCCTTCGATATTATACTCTTAAAGAGTGCCCTATATTTCTTCGAAAAGCGGCTAGCTGTTGCTCATGACTAATAATATGTATTGAAAAAATCGTTAAATTCGTGGATACTTATTAACAAAAATAATAGCATATTTAAAGTAATTCTAGTCAACAGAAAACTCATCAGTATAAATTCTGAAAGACAACTGCTTGGGTCTGATTTTGAAACTGTCAATCAACAAATAAAAGTATTATTTCAGCTAATTATTACAAATCAAGGCAATCCATAAATCAGACGGTTTTCCTCTTGGCATAAATTCTATATTTTCATTTGATGCCAAATTATTATTTCAATAAATTTTTATTTAATCAAATCTCATGAAGAAAGGCCAAAAGATAAAAATCATTGACGAATCAATCAAACTTTATAGCTGGGGGACCAAGCATCAGAATCAGCAGGAGTTTTCGCAGACAGATCATTTGCCAACATATGCTCAAGATTTATAGGATTCTAATTAATTTCAATAGCATCAACCTATCAAACCAGTAGCTTCTGAGTTGGATAATTTGTAGGTCGGGTTTCTGAAGCTTAAGAACGAACAAATCTAAAAGCTCAGAGATCTGAGAAGCGAATATGATGAGATTAAAAAAATAGCAACCGATTATGTAATTCCAAATGCTAGTGGAGCTTCATCAGTCACATCCAGTTCTGCCTCAAACTCTGGCAAGTCCCCCTTTCTACTAAGTCCCACAACTCCCAAACAAAACAATAAAAAATTACCAACTGGAAGAGAAGTTAAAATCATAATGCTCTAGAAAAAGCAGATTGAAGCGATGCTTGAAAACAGTATGAAGAAGATAGAATAACTGCTGCATAACGAAATGCAATTTAAAAAGATAATCCACGAGCTGAAACTGTAGAGGGACAGTAAAAAATTTGATGAAGATGAGCATCTTTATACTTCCCAATTTTTAAGGAAGAAATAAAAGGATACTAATGAACATATTCAAGAACTAGAACTCGAAAGACAAAATCTTATTTCAATACTAAACTCGACCAAGGAAAAAGCACAATTTCTGCAAGTACATTTGTCCAAATCGGAAAAATAACTCAAGAAAATTTTGGATTAAAAGAGAAACTTCGAAGAAATTCTTAGAATCGAGAAGGATAAGTACTTGAATTTAGAGTTGTAATCGAGGAGGAACAAAAGAGAATATGAAATTTTAGAAAAAGATAAGGATGCAGAGATCAATCGATTACTAAAATTGAAGGAACTGAAAGAAGGCACTGCGTAGCTTGAGGGGAGAAATGCTGTGATGCACTTGCAGGAAGAACTTAAAGTGACTCAAAAGCGATATACCCTTTTGATCCAGCAATTCCAAAAATGTCTTTAATAGAGAGATAAACAGAAAAAATAGCAATAAGTCAAGATTATGAATGAATTCATCAACAAAACTGCTAACGATCCACAAAGCAAGGCTCTTCAAGACACAATTACGAGCATCCTTGAGAGAGTCCACTAGTTGGAGAATAAACCTATTGATGAAATCGAAGATATCATCAAACACGAGCAGTAAATGGAGCTATAAATTACAAGACTAAACAAGGTATACTTTGAATAATTTAGGAAAATTAGAGTCTTTCAAAAGAATTATCAGAAAAGGCACAGGAGAATGAAAGGCTCTTTAATTAGAATTGCAGCTTAAAAGCTACTCTTTAAAATAGGGAAAGAAAAGTGGCAGTTCTGTAATAGAATGAAAGCGATTTAAAGACCCAAATGCAAAAATTCAAAAATTATTAGAGAACAGTTAAAAGAGAAAAATCTATGAGCGAGTTCAAAAATTAATATAGATCTCCTAAATTATAAAAATTTCCAGAATCTAATATAAGTAATATAAGTGAATTTGATGCAAGATAAAGAGTAAAGCCGATTGAAAAATAAAAGGAAGTCCTAAAAACTGAGTTAGCTTCATTATCAGCTAACAAGTAATCGCTGTAACAATAAAATCGAGAGCTAAGATTGTAAGTTCTTAGGTTAAAATTTTAAGTGCAAAAGTCTGTTAAAGAAGGATAGTTTTGTTCAAATCTTCTCACAAAAACTCATCAAAGTGAAAGAGCATTGCTTATTAAATAAATAGAGGCTTTAAAAGGAGATTCGAACTATTCCCAATAATTTGAAAGAATTGTCCAGCGAAAAAATGGTGAAATTTAGAAATGGAAATTATCGGTTGAAATGTTATAAAAAAAGCTTTCCAACTTGGATGAGATCTTGAGATCAAAGTAGAATCCAGAATTGGCAAGAACAAGATCATAGCAGTTTAAGCAATTATCCTAATTGATGTTCACAGTATAATCTCTCGCTTTGCAAAACGAGCAATATGTCAAGTAACGGCAGGGCAATCAGCATCTGCAATAATAAAATGAGAAATTGAAACAACTTCTTCGCAGGAGCAAATCAGTGACTATCAAGTTGAATGAGTTATGGTCTATGAAATAACTCGAATACCAAAGGATAAACGAGCTTATCAAACCTCTTACTCGCCAGTGATTATATTAAATTAATTCATTCAAGATTAGAAGAGATACATTAATGATATACATTTTGATAAATTAATTTGCCTTCTGTTCCCTATTTTTAATTATTATTTGGTTAATTGAAAATATTTAGTTATTAGCAAAAATATTAAGAAAGATAGTCCACATACTCTTGCTAATAATCTGACATCTGTTTCGATAATTTAACGGAAAGTTTACTTAAATTTTATTAATTTTCACCTCATCCAGCTCTTAAAATAGTATAAGTAGCCTATTGAGGTCTCATAAACTGAATTCTCTCTTCGCATCAATCAATTTGATATGCCTTTCGACTATTTAGCTGAGGTTTTCTCGAATTGTTTCATTCTAATTATAATAGTAATTCAATGAGTTAACTACTCTAGGCACATGAAAATGCTTACCCCCACAGCATTTCGCAAGAACTTGTAATTCAGCAGCAAGAGTTGATTTTAGTTCTAAAGCAAGAGATAGTGCGCATGCAATAAGAGTTGCACCACTACATACAGGACAAGCTTAGTCTTGAAATGGAACTTTCTCAGGCACAGAAGACAATTGAATTTCTCAATGATAAGGTTCACAACATCTCAGAAAACAATTAATCCCTTCTTCGCACTGTTCAAGTTTTTCAGAGATAATTCATCAAGCGTGATAGCGGCAACGGTGCCCTTAGTCGCCTCCCCATAGACAATAATGGGACCGGCCACTTTCATTTAGAAGTCATCCGCAACCTGAAAAGCAAAATAAGAGATGTTATAGTTTAACCTTCTGAGAAATATTCATAAAAATCACCCTTCTCTGAGTATTACGGGTACTTTCTCCAAGACGAGACGGTTGAGTAAAGCGCCATTACTCTTTTCAACGAGATAGTCGAGGATAAAAAACCCGTTCGATCATCAAAAATCCGGTCTCTGGGTAAAAAAAATTATTTCCATTAAAATTTCCGGCATGTCTTTTGGTTTAATGTTACTATGCTCTTATATAGTCAATTGAAAACAAGCAAAAAATTACTGAAAAGCTTTACTGCATGCTCGTTTAAGATTACTAAAACAATTTGTAAAACAAACCCCCTAAAAACTCAATAATCGACTTGGACCTACGGAGGATGGACCTGAAATTGGATGAAGAAAAAAGTAAAAAAGTCGGGATTTAAATTAAAAAATTACTAGAGTTGTTTGAAATTTATCGGCCGGATATTAAATATGTGCAGGGAATGAGTTATCTTGCTTGGATATTTTTAATCAGGATGAATCCTTTTCGATCATTTGCATGTTTTTGCAATCTCATATTAAGTGACACATTCGTCCATGCACTTTATATGTTTGAAGAATCTAAAATTAAGAGAATTGTGGCCTACTTTGAAGAGTGCTTAGCTGATAAAAAACCTAAATTGCATAAGCATATGAAGGATTTAGGGGTTGATTCGTAGCTTTTTATTATTGAATGGGCTTATACGCTGTACTCACGAACCTTCAGCCTCAGAATAGTATCGTATTTCATGTGTAAATCAGAAAAATTTGGGATTTATGGTTCAGCGAGGGTTATAACACTTTCTTCAAGGTAACAATGACGGTTTTCGAGCTCCTTGAAGGTGAATTAATGTAAAAAAATGAAAACGACAAATTCATCTAGACAATTCGAACCAATTCATTTAAGATAGAGTAGGCTTAGTTTTTAAGAGTGCTCGGAAAGCAGAAGTTATTCGAAGAGCTCAAGTTGTAATGATATCACTACTTCATGCATTAATAGCAATTATATGATAAGAGTGTATTGAAATATTTATTGTCTATAATTAAAAATAGAGATACGTATGCTGATCACATCAAATATCAATAAACAATCAAGACTTGTCACTATTCTTTTATAAACTGTTATCACTTAACTAACTTGCTTTAAAGATTTTTATTGCTCTACTTTGTTATTTCGATTGTATCTGAATGTTGCTTTTCTCTAATGATTTATCTTTAATTTTACGAAGTTCATATCGCTTCTACCTTTCTGACAATCTCCGATATTTTGCATTAATTAATTGAATAATTGCTTTCCTCCTCGCACTCATTTCCCCTTATTATTCTTCTTCTAAAAAAGCCTATGGTCTTTTGCTTTTGTATTTTTTACGGCAAAAGCAATCTTAATTCTTGCTGTTTTTAAGAGATTCATTAATTTTTGGAAGATAGAAGTTATTTGGTTTAACATTTAAACTGATTTGTTTTATATTAGATTATGTAACACTTATCTGAGGTTCTGATCGTCTTTTGTAAGTTATTTTTTTAACATAATTTTGGATAGGACTGTTTTTTTACTCCGAAGACTCATGCGATAGAGGTAATCTTTTAATTGGCTTATTAAGCCCTTTGGGTATTTCTGTATTAATTCTGTCATTTGAAAATTAATCTTTTTGGACTGATGGAGTCGAAGGAGAAGTAGTTTATCTTTATTTCTATCTGTCCTTCTGGAAATGTCTGATGTTATTCATTTTATCTATTTTATCTTGAGTCAGTGTCTTCTGAGAATCATTCTCAGATTATCGACTTAAATTAGGAGGAGAAAAAGGTTTATCCTCATTTATAAATAAACTCAGAGGTTGAGAATGTAAAAAATTCGTTACTTTTATTTTTTACTATTAATGCTTTTAAACATTATTTTTCATTCTTTAATCCTTGACTATCTTTTCTTTGAGAGGGATTAACTCTGTCTGCACGTGTCTCGACTCTTTAGAAAGAGGAAAGACATTAATAATTTACTTTTACTGATTAACATGGTTTATTTTACTTTATCCAGTATGGGTATCATAATTTCTCATGAGATCAATACTATCATCATAATCTTCCTTTTATTGGCTAATGCTAATATACTCTAACATTTTTTGATGAGCTCTAAGCAATCGATATAGATAGCTGGCATTTATATTAAAGAGAGCTTCGACATTAGAATCGTAGACAATTTTATGTTCAGCATAGAGTTTACCTATTTGCCGAGCTTGCTCTAAAAATAGCGGATCAAATCCTGAAGAAAAAGGCATATAGAATTTGAGGAGACTATCTTTTAAAAACATTAAATCACTGTTAAACGTAGCGAAGATGGTAAGATAGTAGCTTCCAGCTTGAATATCTTTACTATGTTTGGAGGACCATTTATATCTTTGGAACATTTACGAAACACTTTCGCAAATCAACATATGCACCTTTCTTAAATGATCGATAATATCGCAGACCTTCTCCAAGTTGGGCTGATTTTTTTCTGTAATTTTTTTATATTTTTCCAGCACTGCAGCCCATTAATAAAGATACTGTATGGTCTTATCCCTTTCAATAAGTAAATTTCTTATCTTAAAATAATGAGTCCCTTTCGTATATGTTAGTTTGATTTCCTGCTTGATCTCATGTGCAAGTTGTTTTCGATCACTAAACTGGTCAAAGTAGGCCAAGACAATATTTTGATAGCTTTCTTCAACTGCATGCTATTCCCAAAGTGTAAGTAATTTTCGCTCCTCGTTTTCAGGGGGTTAGTTATATTAAAACAAGTCTAGAATATGGTTTTGCTACGCAAATTTTTATTTATAATACATTAAAAATATATAAGACCAATGACAATATTATGCTTCATATTCATAAATTTCAAGCCGCAAGGCAATTCTCCCTTTAATATCTTATGATAAGAGTATTTAACTTATGACCTCATAGTTCTTTTTTACTGATCTTTGAAGTTTAAAAGTACTTGATACATATTTCATTTAATAGCACCTTTTGGTGAATTTTATGTTTTATTGTTTGATCCAATAAACTGAAAAATTTATTATTAGATATAGAAGAAAGGATGGGTCAACAATGCTGTACTGTGTAGTAGAATTCTGCAGAAATTGCAATCAACGCCGAAAATACTGATGATTAAAAAGAAAACCATTTCGAAAAATAAGATCCCTAAGCATCGCTCCAGTGTAATGATATTTCAAAAAGTAATTTTTATGGTAGAAATGGAGCCAGTAACTCAAGGACGATCACGAAATAAATATTTAATGATCTTGACATCAATCTCCAAGAATATCGAAAAAAAATTCTGCAATCAAATCAGACTATTATGTAAACCGAAGAGATGCGAACTGCCAAATTCAAAAGTTTCGGTGATGAAAATACGATTTTCGTTCGAAAAGAAGAAATCAGTTTATTTTTGAACGAGTTAGCTGAATAAATTGGAAAGAACAAGTGAATTTCTGTTATTGAATGATTATATATTTTCTAGAACAATGTAAATTTCGATTTTAATATAGATAGCCTTAAATTTGAAGAGCCTAAATTTGGAGGGATCAGACCAAAATAAATGGTTGTTTATTTATGAAAAAATGGAAAATAGACAATTAATTGAAATATAAATTGAATGCAAAATATCAAGATAGCAGAAGTTGATGATTTTTACATTTTGATAAAAATAAATATGGGATGAGTGATAATAGAATTAATTTATTGATTAGATATTAAGATAGAACATTTAAGATTGTAGTAGTATTAGAATCATCATAGGAGTCCAAATATTGAATAGTGCTTGTAGGCTCCAGGACCCGGACTTATAGTACTATCATTGATGGTTTCACGCACCTTTTTATTGAAAACAAAAGATTTTTATGTTCGATTTCTAGCTAAAATCTGCTTGCCTGTTGAAGAAAAATTTGTATCATATGATCCAGGACCCAACAAATCCGCCTGCCTTGCTTATTTTTCAGGGCTCTTCGGATGAATTTTAAAGCCTCCCTTCGAACTGTACTTAGATGTCATACACATGCCATTATAATCTGCTTTTTCTACTTCATCTAAATTAGTACAATTATACATGCACCAGGGCCAGGGACAATGCTTTCTGCCCACAACAAAGGAAACTTCAACTTAGCGCTCATGGTCATGTTTTTAATATTCTATTTATCTTTTTGAATATTATACTCTCCGGGACCCGGAACGTGAGTTTGATTAAAAATAGATATTGAAGAGCACTCCTACCGGCCATGACCGATTGTGATTCCTTTTTTTGGGCTTTTGGAAAATTAAGAATCAAGCGTATACTTGATTGGCGAAGGGGATGAATTTTTTCTAGAAATAAGCTAGTTTATACAGAGCTATTTATACTTTTTGTCCGTATCCGAAGGAGGGGGCTCTTTTGTTGAGCATTGACTGTTTATCATAAAATTGTGAACTTCATGATGGGTAAATTTTACTTGCACTATGTGTGAATTGGAGGGAATCTATCTCCCTTAGGGAAGGAAAACATGGCTTTCGCCTTGGAAGTGTTCATTGGAGACTTATTGGCTTGACTGATACTATCTCGAGGGGATTAGTGTTTCTACATTCTTCTAAAAGAAAATTATATAAAGAATTTTATTAAGGCGGACTATTCTATCGATACATAGTCTGATCAAAACGACTAAACTAAAAATAAATCTAAATCCCACTTAATTATGCTTGGAAAATGATTGAAGTGTGCCTTTCCATTCTCAGCAAAAAATAGATATAATTAAGTTGATGATGAACCTATTTCTAATTATATTACTTATTCAGGCATTGATGTTTCGAATAACATAGAATGTACTTAGATCATGCTTGAATTTGTTAGAACAACGACATGTTTTAAATGGGTTTATGATTTTGTGCCCGATGTTTTGCCTATTCGCCCATCCCCTTAATCCACGAATTCTAAATGATCTAACAAATACATGGTCTTTCTTTGGGAAGAATATTCACCATGGTCACAAACAAGCATTTAAACTCATCTAAATTTCCTATTTAAAGCTATTTTCGCTCAATGCTGTGATAACTCCAGAATTAACTGTATTTTTAGTCGATTAAAAGCTTATACAGTCTATTTTAGGCATTTGCTTCCTCAAAAGGTAATTTTTTAAATACCAAAGCGAAAATAATGACTCCCAAAGCGAAGATATCTGCTTTTTTACCATCATAGTCGAGCTATTGATTATTTCTAGCAGCAAAAATCTCAGGAGCCATGAACCCCTACCGAGTTCCTTTGAATTAATTGAACCTAACTTCTTTTTTCCCTTTTTTACATAGGGATGCAAATCCAAAATCACAAATTTTAGGCATTAAAACTTATTTTTCTTCCTAAAAAACCAAGATATTATCCAGCTTAAGATCACGATGACAGATATCTCTAGCATGCAAATAGTCCACCCCTTCGCAAATCTATCTGAACAGATTGACCAAAATTGAAACCTGGAGATGTTGAATGCAATTGAGCAAGGTGCCTTTGTCTGCATATTCGAGCACAAGAGAATTTCTGCTCTATTTGGACTAACTATTAGTTGTGTTACCACTGGGGGCGAGGTTTTATTCATATTTAAACACTCGCACAATGTTGCGGTGGTTCAGCTTTTTCAAAAGGCAGTGTTCGTTACGCAGATGAAGGGCTAACTTGAGGTTATTGGAGGGAACTGTCTTTATAGCCACCTTATTAGCACCCTATCCAAAGCAAAATATTGTGGAATTAGGGGTCCGGCTAATAACCTTCAAAGAAGTTTTGCTCATATGCTAAAGAAAATATTATAAGTTCAATTGGAGTCATTTTAAATCATGAATAGAGCAGTGGTTTCAAATTATGTTGAAATTTGGCAGATTATAGAAATCTTTCAACTTTTAAAATTAAGCTCTTACTTTAAACGCATATTTTCCTCATCTACTATTTATTGGCGTTGAGAAAATATAAAAATAAGGATGCCTTTTGTCAGTGTTTTAGAAAGCAATGTTGTAATGATTAAAGGTATAAATAAATTAAAGAGAATTATTTTAATTGAATTTTTAATTGATCTATGAAAGATAATCTAATCTATTCGAATTAATCAGGATGAATGGATTATTATTGTATTTTCAGAATATGAAAGAAAAAAAATATGGCATAAAATGAGAGTGATTATACTCTTTAAAAGTCAACAAAGAGAAAGAGAGGTTTCGCTCAACCCAAAAAATAGTTTAGATAGTCTTCATCATTGTAGACGATCAATTCTGCGGGATGATGGCGGAGATGGCATAGAAGATCAGGGATATTAAAGTGACGTTAATGTGTATGTGTGATAAGACCTTATTTATCATCATCACCTCCAATGAGAAATACAACCTTATGAATGTGAAATGCAACCTCACGAATGTGAAATGCAACCTCTTGAATTTTGAAATGGAACCTCATGAACCACTTTCCACTCTTTAGCAATACTGTTTGTTAGATTAGGAAACTCACTGCGGAAGAACTGGGCATCAATATAAAGAGCGCCATTTAATCTATAATTAGCTTACCTTTAGTTAAGCTACTTCAATCATACTCTGAAATAATTAAACAAATTTCGCTAATATTAAGCAAGCCTAATTCAGAGATAATCCAACCTATAACCATCAATAAACCTGAACCTCATTGATTAATCATGTCCACGTTATTATTTTTTAGAAACCACCTCCTATTGTAATAAACACAATTAATGTACCTTAGATGCAAAACCATATATTGATCAACGTCCCTCAGCAATATCAGTTCAACATCATCAATAAAATATATTTGAGCAATAACTCTAACCTCGAAGAGATACTCATGTTCCTTACAATAAACTCAGCTGCCAATAGCAGGGGTCATCATCATGTGAGTATTAACAGAAGTTTGCAGTTCACTATATCTGCCTCAATTAAGCAATAAACATTTACTTGTTTATCATATTGCCAAATTATACTTCAACCAATCAAATAATTTTATATTCAAACCAATCAACTGGGAACTCATATCGGCCAAAAATACACAATCCAATCATTGTCAAACCTAAATTGTTTCTAAAACAACGAAACTTTATTAATAATGAACCCAACTTTTAGGTCAGCTCAGCAGCTATCAACCAACTTAACATTTCAAAATAAATTAGGAACAATCAAACCCAAAAAATATATTCCCAAAAATACACGTAAAAATAAACCAAATAACAGTAATAGTAGTCATAAGTCTGCCTAAGCAGAGGATAAACCCTAATATATTTCCAGGAAAAGTGGCCCTTTATTGGACTTTTGCCGCTTTAATATAATTTGATTAGAATATATATTGGTCAATCAGCAAGTTCAAATATACCTATACATTTACCTATCTTCAGAAAAACTAAAGTTAAGTATATTTATTGGATGAGTGCCTATGCGCCTCGCGATCTATGTCTCCTTCCTTCCTTCCTTCGCCATTGCGATATCAAACTCATTCATGGAGATTAGAAGAGCCAACACTCTTTAGTTTTAGTGATTCACATTTTTATAAGCAGTTCGCCTTATTTCCAATTGTTATGATCGCTTATAATTATCAATACTCAAATATTTAATCACTGTTCCTATGCACTATACCACGACTAGATTCGACCCCATTGCAGCTCGCCACATTGCTTCTGTTTACGCTCCTTTCATCATATTAGAGCCTGGACAGCAGCGTAATTAAAGGATTGCAATCCTAGCCAATCTCGATAAGTAAAGGCTAATAGATTCAATGCTACATGTTTTAAAGGAATTGCAGAGAGAAGTACAAGCTTATCATACTCGCTAACTTGCAGGGCTTCGGCAGGCACTCCAACGCTAAATCCGTATTCAAGAAATTTAATCACTTCCTGTTCCACAAGTAGTGGCGATGGATCAAACAACCCTCAAGGCAATGATTTTGGAAATTCACAATTTAAACGATTAGAGATTGAGTTCGCGCTTCGAAGCCTTTCAAGGATTATATTAGCGAAAGCAGCAGGATCTAAAAAACCGAATAATCACAGAAATGAAAAACATGGGCCATCGGTTGTTCAGATTATTTTCTTTATCTCCAAGTTGGGCACAATCATCACAACTATAGCAATGCCACCCATAGACTGTCGAGCCAAAGGGATTTGCTGAGGAATTTTAGAATTCATAGTCCTTGACCTCATTTGCTGAATTTGGCAAACGATCCGCTCCCTCTGGGAAGTTTGACAGCAAGATTGATTGATTGATGATTCAGCATATATATCGTACGATCAGCACACCCTATATATCTTTGATGGATTGATTCATTAACAATATAAAGTTATCAGCAAATAAGGAAGAAGACAGTCTACGAACTCTTACGAATCATCTAACATCCTTTCGACATTTAACGGAAGGTTTGCCTAAAGCTTTATTGATTCCGCCTCGTCCAGCACTTCCCGAAGAGAATAACCTTATTGGACTCTCATAGACTGAAGTCTATCTTCGGATCAATGAGTTTGATGTGCCCTCAACTATTTGGCTGAGGTTTCTCGAGCCTGGTTTGAATTCTAATTCTAATAGTAATTCAATGAGCTGACTCCTTTAGGCCCAAGGAAATGCTTACCCCACAGCATTTCGCAAGAACTTGTAATTCGGCAGCAAGAGTTGATTTTAGTTCTAAAGCAAGAGATATGCGCATGCAATAAGAGTTACCCCACTACAGACAGGACAAGCTCAGCCTGGATATGGAACTTTCTGGGGCGCAGGAGACCGTTGAGCATCTAAACAATAAGGTTCACAACATCTCAGAAAACAACTCATCCCTGCTTCGCACTGTTAAGAGAAAAACATTCGTGAATTGGATGCAAGATAAATGGTAAAGCCGATATAAAGATAAAAGGAGAGTGGAATGGGAAGGCAAGAACTACTCCCAATAATTTGCAAGAATTGCCCAGCAAAAAGATCCCAAAATTTAGAAATGGAAATCATCGGTCGAAACTTTAAGAGCAGCTTTCCAATTTGGATGGCATCTTAAAACTAAAGCAGAGTCCGGAATTGGCAAAGGTAAGATCATAGCAGTTGAGGCTATTTTCCTAATTAGAATTAGCGTCGACAGTATAATCTCTGTCCTACAAAGCGAGCAGTACGGCAAAGCAACGGTCGGGTTATCAGCTTCTGCAATGGAGAGATACCGTTTCATTCTTGATGTCCACTTTTATAAATATAATTGGCTTTAAGTTCTCCAATCTAA